>Ga0123355_10018713_pt1 | contig 11004 bp, 4 predicted proteins | sample TergutEmb28metaG_3_FD_89872 | JGI IMG/M metagenome (GOLD analysis project Ga0123355, IMG submission 89872) | Embiratermes neotenicus P1 segment gut microbial communities from Petit-Saut dam, French Guiana - Emb289 P1 | ecosystem: Host-associated > Arthropoda: Insects > Digestive system > Gut ...
CCGAAGCGCGCTTGCTAAAATTTCCTGCGCAACGTCAGGGTGATAATCCATAACCGCAATCGCTCCGGCAATCATACCTGTGTTAGAAACGGTATTCCAGTTATGATAACTTGTAACCCACCAACCGCCGGTTCCGCCGCGATATTGGTTAATACCTATATTTAATCCGCGCTCAACTATCGCGGTTCTCATAATCTGGCGTTGTTCTTCCGTCCATTCGTAGTACAACCAGTCATACGCTAACGCAACGGTGTAAGTCGCAACCGAAACGTCCAAGAAATGGTCAACTCCCCAATCAGGGTGAACGGTTATAAAGTGATTAACCTCTCGCCAAACTCTATCAATATACCGTCGATTACCCGTCCAGTAGAACGCCGCGATTGCCGATTGTATCGGCTGCCACGAAGTATGAACAGGAGTTCGCCCAAGCGCGTCACGAGTGAACTGCTGCGGCTCTGAGTCAACAAACCAAGCAGCGTTAGCTCTCGTATTCTCAACCCATTGCGCCGCCATTGGATGCTGCGACGCCGTTACAAGCATTTGATCGAACACATCAAGTGAGTCGATAAACAAACGCGGGTGAGAACCGCCCGGATGAGTCGTACGGAAATCAGCCACCATTCTATCGAAGCTCGGACGTTCGTACAAAAGTCGGTTCGTCACTTCAAGAATTATCGTGCCGTCCGCGTCTGCGTCAAGCACGTTCGGTCTATCCGCGAGAATTGCCAAATGACCGTGCACTTCCGCGTGCTTCCGTGTCATTTCCGCCAACGCATCGTGCGAAACGAACATACTTCCGTTAATCATTCGCATATCGTGCGCCGTTCCTTCTCCGTGAATCACGAAATTGCCGTTCCTATAAACGAGCGTTTCCCTGTTTCGGAAGAAGAAAACCGCACGGTCATTTTCCTCTTCCCAAGTAATCTGCGCTCCTAAAAAGTTAGCCGAAGACCGTAGCGGGAAATACGTTGTGCCGTCAACTCTAACCGGCGTCATATTAGGATTATTCGCATCTAACGCAACCCTTTCGCCGTGTCTGAAAACAGTATTCACGTTGGTAACAAAACCTAACGCGGTTCCCATTCTATCCGAAACTCGTCTGTCAAGAATTTCTTGCTGATTCGGCATATTTCGGCTCGCCTCGCGCAAGAACGCGTTATCCAAAATTTCATCGCCCCCGTAAACCGCTTTGTCAGCAACCAACAAAGTCGAATCCACGGCTCCGCCCACCGGAACGATTTGATAACGCAACGCGCCGATTTGAGTCACCGGAATATTAAGGTTAGTAACTCGTCTTACTCCGTCCATATATATATCAACATTCCCCTGCGGTAAACGGAATACAAGCGAGAAATTGTACCACCTACCAAGGCGGAACTCTTCCAAAATCACAGGCGACCCCGGCGGCCCCGCCGTCAGTGTGCCGTTCGTGTTGAACGCTAAAATCGTAGTCTGCGGTCCCCACACTTCAGGTCTAATGTTAAGCTGCTTAGACATCGTTGTGTCCAAATTCATCATACGAACGTTAACGATAAAATTCTCCTGAATCTCAGGCGAAAAGTTGTTTTGAGAAAATATCGTACCCGTTTGCGCGTTAAACCGCATTGCGCGTTGACCACCGTGGTTCACAACTCGAATTGTACCGCCGGCTTCCTCGTGTGCCGCCCAACCTCTCGACTGCGAACCGATATCCGCTTCCGAAAAATCGTCAAAGAACATCACGTTTACGCCCATTGCATCTTCGTCCTCAGGCAAGAACAACGGCGGAATCGATTCTGCCAACTCATCGCCGGTCATAATTCCGAATCCGAAATAAATCCGAACGCTGTTAAACGCCACCGAAATTTGTCCGTCGCGCGCGTTGAATCCTTCAATCATAAGCCCGTTAATTCCTCGCGTTTCCCAACGCGGGTCAGCGTGATTCACGTCAAACGTCGGCAACTCCAAATCTCGCGCAACGATAACACCGTTAAGCGAAACGCTGTACGTTCTCGCGTCAGTATCAATAAACACGGCAATATGATACTGCGTGTTCAGTCTGTAAGTTGAGATAAACTGACTTCTCGTTCCGTCCACGCCGAAAATAACACCGTCGTGCGTAAACGTCAAAAGCCGAGTGAAGTTCCCGTCTCTTGTCGCAAGGTTAAACGAAACATCTCCGCTGTTACGAAGAACAGTAAGTTCCGCCTCCAAAACCACATTCTCCCGAAGTATCGCAAAGTTTTGCGATACGCGAGTGATACCTTGCCGCGTCATATTCAGCATAAGGTTTTGGTTTTCAACCGTAACCGTGTTGTAGCCGGTAGCTCCATCAATTTGCCAAACATTGTCAATCGTGTAATCGTACGAATACATATCAAACTCATCGTTTATCGCCGCGAAAGCCGCAATCGAAATAGAAAACAGCATTACCGCCGCGACAAACAAAGAAATTATTTTTTTCATCTAAGTTCCCCCCTATTCCAAAGTAAAGCTAACAGGTAAATTTGCGAACGACACAAGCGACGATACCATATGCACCCTAACCGCAGTCGCTCCGCTGATTCCCGTTATTGCAAGCGGCACATTTTGCACCGAACCTCCGGGAATCGTCACCGTGTTTGCTATGATTTCAACAAGTTCCTCACCCTCATACGCCGCAATAATAAGCATAACAGACGCCGCCGAACCCGTCGTGTTCGAAACCGTTGCCGTCACGTTAACATTTGCCGCACCCACCATCGCCGGCGTAAACACCACGTTATCAAGGTTCACCGAACCTCTTTGCGTTCTAAACTCAAGAATTGCAGGCTCCAACGGCGCTACTCCACCAAGCGATGCCGCTCCCGCGAACACAATTTCATAATCCCTAAAGTACCGAAGCGGAAACTCAGGAGTAATGGTAAACACTCGCGTTATAGTATCGTAACTTCCCGTCACAGGAATCGGCAATCTGTCCGGCCCAACAACCATATAAAGTCTAAACGCGTCCTCTTCAATCATACCATTGAAAGCCGTTGACATTTGAACTTGAATCGCGTTAAGTTCTCTCGGAACGTTATTCGGGTCAGTAACCGTCGCGCCGGATACAGGTTGGAACCTAACTCCGCTTATATGCGGGTCAAGCAAGTATTGCGTAATTCTCAAATTGTCAAAATACGCGCGCTGCGTTCCTGTGTTGTTAACGCCGCTAAACCTCAGCGTTCCGCCGCTTAGCGTGTTGTTCGTTATATTAAGGTTAAACATAGTCGCAACTTCGGGACCAAGCCTCGCTTGCGATATAATTTTTTCGAAATCATTCGGGTTCTCACTGTTCACGCGCATATGCATATCAACCAAGTGATTATCAAGGTCGATTTCGATTCTAAAATCGTGCCATTGGTTAGCGGTAAACGTTTGCGGGAAAAACGTGTTCGTTCCCGAGTTACCCGGGTCCATGAACAACGAATAAATCCGCTGGAAGTTCGGAGCCGCGCCGCCCGTAGTCGGTCCGCCCATCCAAAGCCCCGACCATCTTCCCATAGCTGCATTAGGATTCCCAAAATTCAAAATTACATGTTGCCTATCTTCCCGCGTAGGAAACACGCTGATTTCATATACAATCCTGCCGCCGTTTATCGGGTTTGCAAGATGGTAAACAACCTCTCCGAACACTTGCCCGGGAATAATTAAATTACTGTCGGAATCAAACACCGGGTCGTTTTGTATCAATCCCAACGAACGACCGGGTCGACCTCCAATATCTACTCCCGAATACGTCTGCGAATGAGCGCCACGAGTTGGCGGAATCGGCCACGTCACAAGCGCGCTCGCCGTAGGACGAAAAAGCGCCGCCGATTCAGACGCCTCGATATCAGTTACATCGAAATCCTCAAACGTTTCATTCGCGAAAACTGTGCGAGTTGCGTTACGCACAGTTACCGTAACTTCAGACTCCGCTCCGTTGTTCCCTACCGCGCGAATTTCAAATTCTCCCACAGTAGCAAACGTATGGTCGAAACGGAAAAAACCCGTAGAAAGCGCAGCTCCGCTCAAAACAGTATTCAAGCTGTTATCGACTGCTGCGACACCAACATTCACGCCGTTCACAAAGATATCAACGGAAGTAATGCCCGTCCCCGCCTGCACAAGAATACTTTGAGTATACCCCACACGCAAGTCCATATTATTAATCGGATTAACAATGGTAACCGTATTCGCACTTACAGGCGTAGGTATCATTACAAGTTGTAAAACTAAAAGCAATGCTACTGAAATAATTCCCAATCTTTGCTTTTTGTTCTTAATTTTCATTTCCCTTCCTCCTTCACTCTATTATTGGTAAACTATAACCGTTCTAATCGTTCCATTCGCGATTCCGAGAACCACGGTAGAACCAACGCCGTAACTGCGCGCATCTCGTATATCTCCAACCGACCCCGGTCTAACTCTCGAAGGTCCTTGCAACCTTGAATCATACACGAATATCCGTGTTATGGTCGGGTGCAACGTGTAAAGCCCTCCAACTCCCTCACCTTGGTCTACAAGACGCAACGTGCGTCCGTCCCGCTCGGCAACCGTCGCTTGGAACGCGATAAATCTGTGTCTAAGCGGCAACGGCCGAATCATGCTTCCGAAAAGATGATGAGCGTCAGCAGCGTGCATTTCACCGTCTAGCATAACATTTTGCGTAACTATATTTTGCGTAATCGGATTCTGCGGAACCATTTCGTTCAAGCTATACTTAAACAAAATTTCAATATCAACAACTTCGTTACGGTAATTCAACGCAACTCGAACAATATCGCCGGGTTCAACCGGGAACGTCGCGGTTGCCCCGAAAACCAACGCAGTTTGAGCCAAACCTACTTGGTCATTAGCAGGGTTCGGAATCCTAACCGCGGGAACTCGAACGTTAGTCAAACTGATGTTAGCCGGCACGAACGTATTCACCGGCACGCCTTCCCCTAAAAGCCGCAATCGAGTAACAGGTTCGCCATCATCATTAAACATTTGCGTCATAGTGTCAACAACCGCAATCCTGCTATCAGAATTCACCATAGCCTCAACGTTATTCGCGTATTTCACCAACACTTCCGCCGACAAAGTTTCCGTATTAACTCGGAAAGCGTCAAAGTGATACCAAGTCCCGTTTGCAAGTGTCGCGGCTGAGTTAAACTGCGACGTCGGAATACCAACGTGGAATCCTGATTCCGCCGCATTAATCGGGTCGTGCGGAATAGTGAAAACCAACGTTGAAGGCGTAAACGAAACCAAGCCGGACAAAGTGAACATACCAACGTTAGCAAGTAACATCTCGCCTGCAACAGGCTGTTTGATGTTTCTTCTCGGGAAATCAGTTGAAAGAGCATCCTCATATCCTCTCACGTGGAGAAGCCGCAGTTGATTTCCAACATTTTCGTCAACGTTCGGCACAACGGTATCAATTTCAATAACTTCACCATCAGTATTCAATCGGAATCTCACCAATTGATGACGGAAATCGAATCCGTTGCCCCAAAGTTGTTCAGTCAACGCGCGCGCCGGACGCGTAGGATTGTTGCGATTATCAACAAAGTCCTCCGCCAAAGAAAAAGTTGGAGTCATTCCGTCTATCATACTTCTGTTGTTCACAGTAAAAGTGTTAAACCTTCCGTCTTGGTCAAAAATCCTAACCAACAAAGTCGGCTCTAACACGCTTCCTCTTGTGTCGAAAGCAATTATATACCCGAATCTAAGTCCGTCTAAAACTCCATATGTGTCAAAATAAGCAATTTCGCCATGCATATCCAAAAGGAATCTCGCGTTTAATCCCGCGTGCGCTCCCTCTGCCAAAGCCTGTCGCAACAACGGCGAGAACACAAATTCTTCGCCATTAATAGTTACAGTAGTCACATAGTCGCCAACATCAAGTTCGCTTATAATTCCCGTAACCGAACTTTTCGAAACAAACGCGTCAACAAAATCGCCTTCAAGACTGCGAATTACAGTTACAACGTCAAGCGGAGCAATTCTGTCAAGCGCCATTGTGTTACCTTGCGCATCCATAATCCTCGCCGTATACGAACCGCTGTTCACGTCAAGAAACAGCAAAGGCAAACCGTATCTGTCAGTTATATAGTTTTCTTCGTCATCAACCGTACTTACAATATAATTCACTTCAGATATAATTCTAACAACATCAAAAACTCCGTCACGATTGTTGTCAATCAAAATAAATCTGCCTTGAACCATATCATTGTACAAACCTGTCGAAAATTGGTCTCCAACCAAAGGCGCGCCATTGAACATGATATACGCGCTTCCGCTGATAGTCGCGCCCACCACTCGTCCCGCAGCATTTCTGTGGCTTAGCACCCTATTCTCATATCCCGCGAAACTCCGTCTGTCAACCTCAAGTATCATAACTCGGTCAGAAATTTCACCGAACACAAAATCGTTGTTGCTGCCATCATTTATTCTATAATAGAAGTTAATTTCAGCACCCAAAATCGCTTCAAGGTCATTCCCACGCTTGTTATAAACAACTCCGCCTATAACCACGCTGTCCGCTGAAGTCGCTATGTTTCCGCTAATTCTTCGTACGCCGAAAGCCTGCAAAACTCCGGTTGAACGAGCAAGTCGAAAAGTTCTGTCACCAAACGTAACAGTCGGCACCAAAGTAACAGTTTCTCCGAAAACTCTCGCTTCCATCATCTGCGCGTCAAGCATATTATAGAAAAGTTGCGCCGCCGCGCTTTGCGTAACCGTGTAGTTCAGTGTTCCCGAAATGTTGATAAGCAATCCAGCTCGGCTCGCCGCCGCCATATATCCGGCAGGGAATCCGCCCCAACTTTGCGCGTTCAGCCTGTGACCCAAAACCTCAACCGCTATGGTCATCGCTTCCGCAAGCGTGATATTGTCGTGCGGACGGAAACTTCCGTCAGGATGACCCGCGATATATCCTTGCGTAACAGCGAAAGTCACGTGTCTGGCAAACCAATCACTCGGACTTACGTCCAAAAAGATAATTTGGTCAAGTGTTGCGGGAATCGTCGTGTCGTCCGGCACCACGTACTCCATAAGCAAAACCGCGAATTCCGCACGAGTCAACGTGTAGTTTCCTGTATACACTTCAAACGGCGAAATATCAAGGTTTTCAAGCATATGAAACGCCCTGTCGGAGTTTACGCTCACCGCAACTCCGCCTACCGCAAAAACGGTATTAACCATCACGAACATATTCAATACTAACGCAATGCTCAAAACTATAGCGCTAAATCTCATTTTCATATTAAGCACCTACCCTTTGTAAAAATCGATAAATAATAACCGCCGCCTGAGCGCGTGTCGCATTACCTCTCGGATTAAACATATTTCCTCCAACGCCTTGTATCAAACCAAGTGAAAACGCCGCGCTTACTCCGCTTTCCGCGTGTTCGCTAATCGAGTTATTGTCGTTGAACGTATGCTCGGTCGGCTGAATGTTCATTCCTCTATCCACAGCAACGCGGTACATAATTACCGCCATATCCTCGCGCGTAATGTTCTGCCCATACCCGAAGTATCCGTAACCAATGCCGTTAATCAACCCTGCTTGCACAGCGGCAGACACATATCCGTACGCCCAATTATCCGAAGAAATATCGCTGAAACCTGTCGGTGCGTAGCTGCTTTGAAGTCCCGACGCGTGCACAATCATTTTAGTAAATTCTTCACGAGTTATAGTATTATCAGGGTCAAAAGTGCCGTCAGGTCTACCCGAAACAATGCCTCTCTCATAAAGATCATTCACTGCGACAACCGCCCACAGTAAGTCGCTCACATCAGCAAAAACGCTAACCACTTCACCCGCGGGAGGCACAGGCTCGTTCCCCGGTCCAAGCAAGTTAGGGTCAGCAGTTTGCGTCCCCGGTGCGCCGGCGCCATTCAAGCCGGGCAGAGTTCCGCCTCCGCCTCCGCCCATTCCACCGCTACCGCTGCCGGGCGGTTGAGCCGCTGCGGCATTAATCGCGTTTCTGTAAGCCAGCAGGGTGTTGAAATCTCTATTAATAACCGCGCCCCTCACGCTGCCCCAGTTATTCGCGTTTGATAAAACATTGAAATTTATGCCTATCGCCGCTTGGTTAGTTGCAAGCAAGAGGTTCAACTGAATTATATTGTCCGCGTGACGATTCCCCAACAAAATAACCCTCTCGGTAAAGAAATCCAATATATCCTCAACAAAAACGAAATTGCTTCTGGCAGCCATAGCATTGTCAATCCGCGTTCTCGTCGCCGCGGAAATTACATTAACATTAGAGTATGACAAGTAAGCAGGAATCGCGGTTATGTTTATCACATCGGAAAACCGCTCAAACAACGCCGTAATATTTCCGCCCGCAGTATTAATATTGAAGTTTTGCACGGCATACGCTCTGTCAAACGCCGCCGCAAAATCGCCCGGCGTATTGAATATCGGCGCTCGCGCATGGTCAGCAATCAATATTTCAGCAATCGCTAATCTATTATCAGGCGAAAGCGCATTGAACCGTTCGTCAAAATCAAGCCGCTCTCCGCGTACCATAATTTCATCTCGCAGATCCGCGGCTCTCGTTGCCGCATTCGCTCCGGAATTAGCTATATTGCGCGAATTAACAAGAAAATCGTTTATCTCATCAATGTAGAAAAACCTGTAAGTCAACGCATATGTCACGCCGTGGTCTTCAACCGCAATTCGCGCGAGAAAAATTCCCGACGCAGTTGTTTGAGGAAACGCAGGGAACGAAAAACTACCGTCTATCCCCGACAACGTTTCACGAAAATGCAAAATTTGCGGCAACATCGAACCGCTTGTAAGGCCCGATATATCCGAAACATCCATACCCAACTGTAAAACCATCAATGTCACCACTCTGTATGCCCTGTCTACCTGACCGGACACGGTTACTGTTTGCGGGCTCGCGTCGTTGTCGATAGAAATGCTGAACACATCAGTTCCGTCGGCATCAACCGCGAATGCTGTAAACGACGAAGCCGTCAACACCAAAGCCGCGCATACAATAATCGCCATAAATCTCTTCATAAACCGTCACCTTCCCCATTCAAAAAATATTTATTTATATTATACCACAAAGATTATATCATAATTTGCAGACAATAGTCAATGAAACATTTTGGTAATTTTGTAACAAAAAATTGTACAAAATGTTCACGCGTGATATATGCAAATAATAGTTTAAACGTTTAATCATTATGTATTAAGGCAATTTTTGTATTTTCAGTATATTTGGATTTGTATTTTTCGCCATTATATCGCCTTAAACTAAACAAGAAAAATCACAAAAAAACACCGTTTATTTCATACGAAAATACAACTTAATTATAAATAAGATAATATTCAAACAAAAAATCCTTTTAATCATAACGATTAAAAGGATTTCAAGATGAAAATTTTGGTCGGAGCGACAGGATTTGAACCTGCGGCCACTTGACCCCCAGTCAAGTACGCTACCAAACTGCGCCACGCCCCGATATTAAATCAATTAATAACTAAATAATGCAAATAATGCAAAATTAACCACGATTGTGTGATTTTGACAGTTTTGCGAAAAATGTTTAACAATACCGCGCCCACCGAGTTGGTTTTCCCCGACAAGTCCGAGTTTAAACTCGGACTTGTCGGAAACCCTACGCCTTTCGGCGGTTATTTGCTACATTTCCTCGCTTTAAGCTTTGCGATTCTTCAATCCGGCAATCAACGCAATGGTTGACACCACAAGCCCTGCCGCAAACGTCGCAACTATCAAATAATACGCAAATCCTCCCAAACGAAGCACGTCGTTTGTAAGATATTCAATCAATCCCAAAATTCCCCACAAAATAGCTATTCCCGAGATAATCACGCCGCGTTTTTTAATCTTCCACAGCAACAAAATCAAGAACAACGCAATTAGCGGGAAGAAAAGCCCGGCATAAAGAACATCGCTAACATGAAATCCTCTCGTATCCGCCACGTATCCTTCAAGGAGTTCATCAACCTGTGCACGCGCGATATGATTCGTATAACTCGTTTCAAGACGCGCGATTTCTTCGTTAATCGCTCCGATACGCTCCGGATATTCGTTCTCAATTCGGTTCAAAATGAAACTTCTAACAATATGCTCGGCAACAGCGGCATTCTCATTCGGAAGCCAAACGTAACCCGCAAGTGACGTAGAACGGAATCCAACGTAAATATGCTCAAGCCCGTCTTCATTTCTCGGTTGTTCTGCTACCGATTGCTCCGTTAGGGTTTCGTCCGCAACCTCGGTATCTTGGGCATAACCTTCATATTCATCGTATCCGTTTTCTTCATCATATCCATCTACAACCATGGGTGGAGCAGCCATCATTCCGCCGCCGGCAGGCATAAACGCCGCTGTAAACACCATTCCCGGTTCCGCAAGCATACGATTAACTTCCGTAGCTTGAGTCGGTGTCGCAGCATCACCAACATACCAACCATAATGCTCCCAACCTGCCATTCTATCCGCTTCAATGTTAGGAATAACTACATCTATCTGGATTCCGTACTGCATTGAGCGAACCAGTGTCGCTTCGTTTTGATACGGTGTTGTAAACGTTCCGAATACTATGTAACCGTCGCACTCGTCATCATCGCACCCATCGCACACTCCGGGCACAATGTGAAACGTTATGTCGTGAACGTAAGTTACCGTTCCCATATAATAAGTATAAAACGGCAGGAATTGGGCAACCAAGAAAATAACAAGAATAGCAATTAAAGCAATTTTCAAAATCGATGTCAAACTTTTAGTCATAACAACTCTTCCTTTCAATTTATAGCTTTTAACTATCCTACCATATTTTTCAGAATGTGTCAACACTTAAATTTTAAATATTTTATCTTTCAACATTCTAAACATTGCGAACGCGATAATAGAATTGACTATAGCGCGGCTTGCGTTAAATGCCACAATCCACGGCATTGCAACCCAAACTGCCTCAATCGGAGTTCCCCAAAATATCGGCGTAAAGATTAAGTTCCAACCAATCATTACTACTGTTGAAACCGCGCCGCCGAAC
>Ga0123355_10018714_pt1 | contig 11003 bp, 7 predicted proteins | sample TergutEmb28metaG_3_FD_89872 | JGI IMG/M metagenome (GOLD analysis project Ga0123355, IMG submission 89872) | Embiratermes neotenicus P1 segment gut microbial communities from Petit-Saut dam, French Guiana - Emb289 P1 | ecosystem: Host-associated > Arthropoda: Insects > Digestive system > Gut ...
ACCAATTTGCTTTCTCTTAATGCCTCTGTTGAGGCGGCAAGAGCAGGAGAACATGGGCGCGGATTCAGCGTTGTTGCGGAGGAGGTTAGGGTTTTGGCGGTTAGAAGCCAAAAAGCCGCAATCGAAACAACCGATTTGATTGAGGATTCGATTCAAAGGGTCGAATCAGGTTCTTTTATCGCCCAATCAACCGCAGAATCTCTTGACGAAATTGTTAAAAGTGCCGATGCTGTTTTGGATATAATCAACGGCATTTCCGTTTCTTCAAAAGAGCAAGCCCAAGCCATTGCGCAATTCTCTGTTGAGTTGGGTGCGATATCCGGCGTTGTCCAAAGCAATTCCGCTGTATCGGAACAAACCGCCGCCGCCGCCGAAGAGCTTAATTCTCAAGCAGAAATGTTGCGGGAGCAGGTTTCATTCTTTAAATTGCGGTAAAATTTTCCTCCCTATAAATACCCTCTTTTTTTCATGGAAAAAAGAGGAAAAGAGAAGCGGATTGATTCGGGAAACAGCCACAAAAAGGGCTGAAATTCGGGTCAGTCCGTTTTTATTCGTTATTTTGATATTTTCCAAAACTTTCTTATTAGAACATGTACAAAATAGCTTGACAAATGTATTACAAGGATGTTACAATTAAGTTACTAAAACAATAAAAATTACGAAAGCGAGGATGTTTATGTTAAATTTTAATGTCAAATCCCAAACGGAGAAGGTATTTAGTAATAAATATTCTTTAATTTTAAAGATTTTGACAGTAATTTTGGTGCCATTCATCTTTTTAAATATCAACACGGCTGTAATCTTTGCAGGTGTGTACGCTTCGGAGGGAGAAATTTTAGTATCCGAGGAAGAAATTGAGATTGAAATCGAAGAAATTGAAACGGAAACGGAAATTCAGGATATCGATGAAGAAACCCAAAGAGCCGCAGATGCTTTCTTGGAACTTATCCAAGAAAATTCAGAGGACGAAGTTATTGAATTTATAACAACCGCCGCTCTTAATTTCAGGTCAGGACCTTCCGCAGACCATTCCCGCATTTCATTGTTGCCTTCCGGCACCGTTATTGTTGTTACGGAGCATGTACCGGGCGGATTCAGCCGCATTGAGCATGACGGGCAGGTCGGGTATGTTTCTTCTGATTATATCCGCATCCGAACCGATTATGATATAATCCTTCCGTCCGGCGGTTCTGCCAACAACTCTCAAGGAGTGGAGTTGTTATCATGGTCTGAAGTGAAGCAGATTCTTCCCCTCCATACAAATATACTTGTCACAGACGTAAGAACAGGGCTTACATATACTGTAAGGAATTTTTCAAACGGCAACCATGCCGATGTCGAACCCGCAACAGCCACAGATACGGCAACTTTGCGCCAGGCTTTCGGCGGCAGATGGTCTTGGGACCCACGACCCGTTATTGTTAATATCAACGGCAGACTAATCGCCGCCGCTATTAACGGTATGCCGCATGGCGGTACTACCATAAGCGGCAATAATTTTGGCGGACATATCTGCTTGCATTTCTTGGGCGCAAGAACCCATAACGGCAACCGCACCGCTGAAAGACTTATGCAAGCCGCAGTGCAAGAGGCGTTTAATTCCAGATAAAGAATTTAAGAGATTTTGAAAAACCGCAGACGGGGCTTTGCCCTGTTTGCGGTTTAGTTAATCAATGGGAGGATTGATTATATGTATGAAGATGCAAAAAAATCCAAAAAAAGAGGTTTTGTGTTCTTAGGGATAGTTGTGTTTGGATTGGCGATTTTTGGTATATCCTCACTTTTTTCTTTTATCTTATCAGACACGATAACAGCAGAAACTCAAGAGCAGCGATTCGAGCGTATAACGGCGGAGCGAAACGAATTCCTTGCATCATTAACAAGAGAACAAATTCTGGACGATATTGACTATATGATGTATATACTCGAAGAAAATTATCCATATCTTGAATTGCTCTATAGAGTTCGCGGTGTTGATATGCGTGAACATGGTCGCCAATTGAGAGAAAAATTAGAGGATGAAACGATAGAATTGGATCTTCAAACATTTTGGGATATAATGCAGGACTATTTTTTCATACATGCCAACGCCACAGGGCATTTGTTCCCGATTGGGAGAAGCGTATACATAAATCAATTAGCGAACTCATCCAGATATTTGTCTTACCCTTGGAACGCATGGATTGTTGAAGCGATAACATCAGATGCATCAAAAGCATTTTACGGCGAAATTACTGATGATGATTTAGACATAAGTATGGAAATCGAACCAGACCCAAATAATATCACAACCGAAATTATTGAAGAGGGCAGAATTGGCTATATCAGGGTAAACAGAATGTTGGGAACAACGCAATCTGAGGATTTGGTAATACTTCGCCCGTTTTACAATGAAATAGCCGATTTTGAGCATTTGATAATTGACATCAGAGGAAATCCCGGTGGCTGGCCTTGGTATTTTTATGAAAGAATAACAGCTCCGCATATAAATAATACCATAAGTTTAAGGTATTGGTATTTTTTGAAAGGCGGAGAGCTTTATATGGATTTTTTGGAAAGGGCAACACATCGGTTTCAATATGAACCCAGCAGTTTTGAAATCGTTGACGGGCAGATTATGACGGGGTTAGTGGGAGATACATTTCTGAATCTTGGGCGGGGACATTTATTATTGGATGAATTGAAAAACTTTGATTATGCTGTAATGCACAGAGAAACATTGGCACCTTTTCATTCCCGTTGGGGTTTGCGTAATGATTTCAGCGGACAAATATGGCTTCTTGTCGACGAAATGAGTGCATCAGCATCAGAGCATGTTGCGGCATTATACAAAAGGGAAAATCTTGCTGTAATTGTCGGCGAAACCACTAGAGGAGCAATCTGGAATCCCGGGCTTCGTAATCTCCTTTTCGCGCTTCCGAATACAGGATTGGTTATCCGTTTTGAAATCGGCTATGTCATAGACCGCACAGGCCGCTCTCTTGCAGAAGGTATCCCGCCTCATATATTCAACCGCCCCGGCATGGATGCACTCGAAACGGTTCTTGCGTTAATTAAAGAAGGGGCATACTGATTGCGAGGGCATTTCAATGACGATACATCAAAGGGATTTTTTGGATGTAATAGATGATGAAACGGCAAGGCGCAGCTAATTATCACGGCAATGCGCAATAAACTAATATTTGTACAAATGGTATCATGAGATTTAGAAAGGGGGCAAAACAAAGTGAAAATAAAAAAAGAAAAATGGAAACCTGCCATGGAAATACTTTTTACATATCTTGCCATTTCCAAAATTATCTATTGGTATAACAATGTCACTGCTATGGGTCAAGGCGACATCTTGGGCGCGATACAAGGGTTTATGATACGGTTTGTGTACAACGATTTAGTAATTATTATCGGCGTAGTATTTTTTTATTTCTTATACAAGTTGTTAGTATTCAAGAAATCAAGGGAACGCACGGTCTTAAAGAGCATTATAGAGGGCATTATATTTTATGCGGTTGGTTTTGTTGTGATTGCTGTAGTATCAATTGTTTACTCTGTTATGTTGGCGGGTATAGAAGGCGTATTGAGTGAATTTAATTGGAGTGAATTTAACTGGAACGGCTTATGGGTCTCTGCAGGCAACGCTGTTCCCGCATATATCGTAGTTTGCGTAGTACTTGTTATCAAAGAGTATTCCAAGAAAAAGGGAAAAGAGATAGCCGAGTGCGAAACAGATGCACAAATCAATGACAAAAAAATATCAATGCTCGAGAGCCTTTTGAAAGACGGTGTTTTAACCCAAGAAGAATTTGACGATAAAAAGGAAAAAGTGCTTGGTATAAGCATTATCTCTGCACCAACAAACAAGACGGACTCGGATTAAAACTTATAGGCGGGCATCAGCCCGCCTTTCCCATATCCCAAACCCTAAATCCCGCAAAACCTCAACGCCACTCAAAGAAGCTTAAACAATTCGCGGTTAGCGGTATACAACTCCCTAAAAAGCCCGTAATGCCGCTCGTATATATCGCGCCTGTTCGGCTTAATTTGCCTTATGATTTTCAGACAATCCGCCTTTGCAGATTCAAAATCCGCATAAATCCCTGCCCCTGCCGCGGCAATCAAAGCCGCGCCAAATGCTGGTCCTTCCTCAATATTCAACATATTTAGGGCACGACCCAATATATCGGCAATAATCTGCACCCAAACAGGGCTTTTTGCTCCGCCGCCTGTTATAAAAATTTCATTAATCGGGGCAATCGACTCAATCATTTCAAACATGGCGCGTATATTATAACCAACGCCCTCCATAACGGCGCGAACCATATGGCTTTGAGTTGTGGTATTGGACAAACCGAAGAAAACACCACGAGCCGCAGAATCGCATACGGGACAGCGTTCACCGAAAAGATACGGCAAAAACAGCAAACCGCCGCTGCCGGGAGATATGGATTTTGCAAGAGTATCAAAGTCATCAAGACTTATTTTTTGAGAACCTTGATAATTGTCCTTGCTTGCGAAAATCGAACGTAGCCACATCAAGCCTTCTCCCGCACAAAGCATACAGCCCATGGCATAAAATGCGTCGGGACGCGAATAATTAAAAAGATGAATATCGCCTGTGAATTTATCGGGAAGATTTTCGAGCATGGCAATAACGGTACCTGAAGTACCGATACTGATTACAGCCTGACCATAATGCAACATGCCGTTGCCGATTGCGGCGCAGGAATTATCCGCGCCTCCCGCCAAAACAACAGCTTCGGGAGAAATACCAAGCTCTCGGGCAATTTGCGGCAACACATTACCAACAATATCGGCAGATTGAAGAACCTTGGGGAAAATTTCGGTATCCAATCCGACGGCTTTTGCAAGTTCAATGCTCCAACCTCCGTTTGCCACATCAAAAATCCCCGTTCCTGCGGCATCGGATATATCTGTTGCTATGCAGCCCGTCAACTTATAATTAATATAATCTTTGGGCATAATGATTTTATCAAGGCGGGCAAAATTCTCAGGCTCGTTATCACGAAGCCACAGGATTTTGGGCAGTGTAAAGCCCTCCATGGAACGATTATAAACCATATTCAACAGTTTTGATTCGCCGCCTGCCGATTCGGTTATTTGCGCGGTTTGAGTTGTTGTTCGCGTGTCGTTCCACAATATGGCTTTGCGTATTACATTTCCCGAATTGTCCAAAAAAACCGAAGAATGCATTTGCCCCGCACAGGCTATTGCCGCGATTTCGACATTATGGGCAGTCGTGAGTTTTAAAATTACTTCCTTAACAGCTTCCCACCATACATTTGGGCATTGCTCTACACGACCTTCGCCCAAAAAATCAGGGCGAAAAGCGGACGAAGCTTGGTCTGTGATTTGTCCGTTCGTCAAAAGCAGTGCTTTAACGCTGTTTGTGCCTATATCTATACCAATTACGGTTTTATCCAAAATTTTCTTTCCTTTCTTTTATTTTGCCAAAATATGCGGAAGTTTACGAATACAATCAAAATCCCCGCCCAAACATCAATTGATTTATAATTGATTCCAGATATTCTTGTTTGGAGCTTGTGTTGGTTGTTATATTTTCCAAATTGAGAGCGTGGGCTTCAAGCTCTTTAAATCCGACTTTTCCCGCAAGGATATCGGCACCGATACCATTATTATAACTTTGATAACGGTCGGAAACGAAAGTATCTATGCGACCGTTATCAATTATACGGCAAGCCAATTTCAATCCCAGCGCGAATGTATCCATTCCGGAAATATATCCCATAAAAATATCTTCCGGCTCGAAAGAACCGCGGCGAACTTTGGCATCAAAATTTAAACCGCCTGTTACAAAACCGCCTGCTTTTATTACTTCATACATACACATAGCCGCGTCGTATACATTGGTAGGGAATTGGTCAATATCCCAACCCAAAAGCAAATCGCCCATATTGGCATCAATAGAGCCGAAAAGATTATTTTCGCGGGCATAGCGCAATTCATGCTGAAAACTGTGTCCCGAAAGAGTGGCATGGTTGGCTTCAATATTCAGCTTGAAGATATCGGTTAAGCCATACTTTTGCAAAAAGGCATATACAGCCGCACAGTCGTAATCATATTGATGTTTTGTCGGTTCTTTGGGCTTGGGTTCGATATAAAATTGCCCTCCAAAGCCGATTTCACGGGCATAATCTGCCGCCATATGCAAAAACCGAGCCATATTTTCTGTTTCAAAGGCTGTATTGGTATTTAAAAGAGAATCGTAACCCTCGCGTCCTCCCCAAAATACATATCCAAGACCGCCAAGCCTATGGGTTATTTCGATTGCCTTTTTGGTTTGTGCCGCGGCAAATGCAAAAACATCCGAATTGGGGGCAGTTGCCGCCCCATGGGCATATCGCTTGTTAGAAAAAAGATTTGCAGTGCCCCAAAGCACCTGTTTTCCTGAAGTTTCCATTAATTGTTCGATAAGATTTGTAATGATATCCAGATTGGTATTTGTTTCGGTTAATGTTGCGCCTTCAGGGGCGATATCCCGGTCATGAAAACAAAAATAATCAATATCCAATTTTTCCATAATCTCAAATGCGGCATATGCCCGTGCCTGTGCTATATCCAACGGATTGTTTACATTCGCGCAAAAAGACTTGTTGGATGTACCTTCGCCGAACATATCGGAGCCTGTGCCGCAAATGGTATGCCAATAAGAAACGGCAAATTTTAAATGTTCGCGCATGGTTTTGCCCCTGATAGATTCTTGGGGATTATAAAATTTAAACGAAAGGGGATTGTTGGATTTTGCCCCTTCATATTTTATATTTCTTATGTGTTTAAAAAAATCGCTCAATTTATATCGCTCTCCTTTCCTTCTTCTGTACAGTATCATAAAATTTATGGATTGTCAACGCCTTATTTGAATATGCCAAGGTTAAATACTTGAAAAATTGCCCTGATATTTGCAAGGCTCTCGCCATGCCCGAATCGTCCCCGCAACCATTGGTTGCGGATAAGATTTCAGCGTTTCTGAAAATTTCAATGCAGAGTTGCTTGCTTATTGCAATCCGTTGGGTTATAATTATACATGAGCAGTAACATCAACGAAAATATCGAAAAGGTGAGGAGGATATTTATAATGACTTTGGGAGAAAAAATCCAAACTTTGCGTAAACAAAAAGGAATAAGCCAAGAACAATTGGGCGAAATGATAACAGTTTCGCGCCAAGCTGTTTCAAAATGGGAATTGGGCGAAAGCGTTCCCGATGCCGATAATATTGTGCAGCTCTCAAATATTTTCGGAGTTTCAACAGATTATTTGCTTAAATCAAGCACTGCCGATGTTGATTTTGATAAAGGCGTTGTTGATTTGCGCCCCGCAGGAAGCCAATCAAATTCCACAGAATCCATTAAAGATTTCGGAAGAATTGAAGAAGAAGATTTTGAAAGCTTTGATGACTACGGCAAAGATTCCCGTATAGCCAACCCGGAAAAATTAACTATTTTGATTAACGGCGCGGCGGTAGTTATCTTTTTGCTTTTTGGTACGATATGGAATATATGGCATCCAACATGGATTGTATTTGTTGTATCAGGCTTTTTGAGCGGGCTTATTAACACCGGCGGAAAAGAGCGCACAACGATTTTTTTAAACGTGGGTGCGGCTGTTATATTTTTGATTTTGGGATTTACTTTTAATTTATGGCATCCGGCATGGATTATATTTGTTATAACAGGCTTTTTGAGCGGGCTTATTTACAGCAACGGAAAAGAGCGCACAACGATTTTTCTGAACGGGGCTGCAGTTGTGATATACTTTATTTTGGGATTTTTCTTTAATCTGTGGCATCCGGGATGGATTGTATTTGTTATATCGGGTATTCTCAGCGGAGTAATTCATTCTTGAGCATTTAAAATATCTTTAAAAAGTATTTTTACTTAACTATTTTACTCAAATATTTGGATAAAACTTAAAAGTTAAATAAAGGAAAATTAAAGTATGCCTAAAGAAGTCCGCAAAAACCTGCGAATGCTTGAAAAGGTAACAAAAAATCGCCGCCAAAACATATATAAATAAGATATATGCAAAAACCCGTTAAATACCCTTGATTCTACTTTGAGGCTGTGTTTGGCGGGGTTTGGCTTGTTTGCCGCAATTTTGACCGTGGCAGGCACAAAAAATTATTTACAAAAATATTTTGACTCACTCCAAAGCGTTGACACAGGCGGGTAAGTATGGTATTATATCCAAGTAGGTTAAATCAGCAATAAAAGCGGCAAAAGCAATAAAAATGAAACAAATAAAATAGTTTTAAATGAACCTTGAAAATTTCATATCGGACAAAAAAAACAACTCTTGCGCCTCTGATAAAGAGAAAGAATTGGAGGTTATATTTACATGATTTACAATTTAAATGCCAAAGATACAGACTTCGCCGGTGCAAAAACCATGGTTTTCATTGATTATGAATATTGGTTTTTGGGCATGAAAAAGCAGCATAATTCAGTACCTGATATTCGCAGCTGGTTCACAGATGTAAAAGTTAAAGGGCAAATTGTAGAAACGCTTTTTTTCGGAGATTTCACACAAAGCGAATTAAAAGGCGAAGTTGAGAGAATCAGAGCCTCTCTTTCAAGCAATATCGTAGATGGAAGAAAAAGTAATAACCAAAAAGACCATTCCGATTTTATTATGCTTAATAATATTTATCAAAAATTAATAAAGTTGCCTGATATTGAACAATTTATTTTATTTACAGGGGATGGTCATTTCCAAAGCTCCGTGACATTTTTAAGGAATTTTATGGATAAAATCGTCGGAATATATGCAACCGAAGGCTCTTTGAATTCTCAATTGGCAGAAGCGGCAAATTGGTATGTAGAAATGGTTCCCGAAGAAGCTGATATGGTTGCGGCGGCAAACCGCGCGGCTGTAAACAGCATGACAATGAACCAAATGGCGGTCGGAATGACCCCCAACCAAGCCGTAACATATCAAACAAACAGACACCGCAATATCCTTTTAAGCGAGCCGCGCAATCCAATTCCCGCCCCAACTCCATGGTGGGATGTGAAACGCTTTGAAATTAAAAAAATGATTATCGGAAATTTAAGATGGGCAAGAGAAAACGACCGTATGCCCTCATTTAAAAGAACTGTCGAAGTTGTTTGCAAAAATAATTTCAATGTAACCGAATTTGAAGTTAAATCTGTTTTAAGCGATATGGTTAAAAAAGGATTTATAAGACAAGTTACGGTCGATACCGCAAACGGAAACCAATTAATGACACTGGAAGTTGATTGGGACAGCATAGAAAGTTACAGCTGATATATAATATAATAAACCAAACAATATGCAAAAAAACTGCCCTCAACCCCAAATCAAATCAACTTTCTTTACTTTACAGCAGTTTTTATACTAATTAATTACACTTTCTTAATACTTTATTATTAAAAAATAATCTAATTCAGTCATCAAATATCTGTAAGTATCTATTGAAAATATAAATATTAAAAAATTAAAGAGGCGATGTGTTGTTTTGTGTCCGAAAAAGCATTATGAAAATTGTCTTAACCCATACAAATATATCCATTTGTATGGGTTTTTGATTGTGTAATATATTGTTGCAACATCACGTACTTTGTGATATAATTATAATATGTCTTTATACTTTTGTATCCATATACATACATTTGCAGAATAAAAGGAGGAAATTTAAATGAAAAAGAATCTGTATGCAATTTTGATATTAGTGATAATTTCGGTTTTAGGGCTGTTTATGTTGGCGGCTTGCAACACAGACGATACCGGCGAAGAAGCGGGTTTTTCGCGGTATTTTGAAAACCGCGAATTATTCCAAGGCGAAACCCTTACAATATCAACATTTTATCCCTTAACCAATATAAGATACAGCAGTCTTGGTTCATTGGCTGCAAGATATATGAATCAAAACCCCGGCATTAATATAGAGGTTTCGCAGTTCGACTCTTGGTCGCCTGAAAGTATGCTGAGATATCAAGAGATATTGTCCGTGCAGTTGTTGGCGGGAACAGCCCCTGATTTAATTGATATCAGTTGGAATATTTTTCCTTGGACGGATTCCCGAACCAACCGCATGTTTGCGGATTGGTTTCCGATAATGCACCAAGACCCGAATTTTGATGAAAATGATTTTTATATGAATGCTCTTAATTCCATAGCATCCCGTGCGGATGGTCGGTTGGTTATTTATCCCCTTGCTTTCTCGTATAATCTTTTGTTTGCCAACAACACCGTTCCGGGAATGTCCGAATTTATGACAGGGCGGAATTATATCACCATAACAGATTTGCATCAGGCATACCATGATTTTGCCGCCGATACGCATTTTTCGCTTATGCCTGATTACAGCGTACTTATCGCCGTTATATCCCGCATTGATGATTACATAGATATCGAAAACAGAACGGCAAATTTCAATAACCAAGAGTTCATACAATTTATCAACGAAACCCGAGATATCACCGCGAACCAAAACCCAACTCCTCCTGCAAGCGGTTTTTGGGGAGGTTCTTTATCCCGCCAAGAGCAAGCCGAAAGAAGCGAACTATTTTTATTTGACAGCGGAAACATCCTTGCTCATCATCAATTGATAAACTTTGAGGAAGATTTGCCTTTCGGAAATGCTTTGGCAATGGTAAACAGCAAAGGCGAGCTTTCAATTATGGCTGAATTCGCATTTGCGCTCAATGCCGCTGCAGCTCCTGCCCAACAAGCTCTTGCCTGGGATTTTATGAAATTTATACAAGACCCCGAAGCCGACCAACCGGCACCTCCGACAAGACCTTTTGTTGCCATGCCGGGAATTCCTGTTTACAGACCGTTTTTGCCTGTTGCCGTTGATTATTGGATGAATCACCACCATGCAGGCATACAACTTTTTGCTAACGAAAACGGTTTTCGCATTGTCGGTGGCATGGAACAGGCAATGGCAGATGTTGCCGCCATTTTGGATGAAATTTCTAATATGCCGATGTCTGTTAATTGGGTA
>Ga0123355_10018715_pt1 | contig 11003 bp, 6 predicted proteins | sample TergutEmb28metaG_3_FD_89872 | JGI IMG/M metagenome (GOLD analysis project Ga0123355, IMG submission 89872) | Embiratermes neotenicus P1 segment gut microbial communities from Petit-Saut dam, French Guiana - Emb289 P1 | ecosystem: Host-associated > Arthropoda: Insects > Digestive system > Gut ...
CGGCCGAAACATGTTGAGCATTGAATGAGTATTGAATAAATAATAAAATAAGTGGCATCAAGTTGGTTTCTCTTTACTCAACTATAAAGATGATGCACGGTCCCATAAACATAAGATTTACAGCAATAGGTATTGGTCATACTAGTTATATTGACTGTCTGCTAGCGAGGTCAGGATGGAACATCCATTTTAACAATTTTGTTAAAATGGAAAAGACAAAATATGTGTAGGTAATTAATTTAAGGGGCAGTTTGAACAATCTTACATATATATGCATTCATTAACACACACACTTATACATATATATATATATAACGCACGAAGTGTGTACATAATAACTAATTCAGTGCAGCAGAGTTCTTGTTGAGTAGCTAACAGTTCCTCAGCTAGTCAAGAAATTTCCCTCATTTTATGGAAACCAAAGTTTTACTAGATTATTCGAAACAGCCCGACGCTTGTCCCTATCCTGAGACAGATCGATCTAGTTTCTTGAAGATCCAATTTAATATTATCCTCCTATCTACGTCATAAGATTTATAGTAAAAGTAAGTAACTGAAGAAGGTGGATCAAGCGATGATATGTATCTTCAGTGTGACTGGCTATAAACGTGACTAGAAAAGCGACTGTTCGGACTAAGATCTCTTGAGACGGTACCTTGTTCCTACGTGTACAGCACGTGTCAGGATAATATCTCAAATTAGGGCACAACCGCTTTCTTCCACATCCTTGTCTCTTTATGATCCACTAATCATCCATCTTTAAATAAACAGCAAATAGATACACAAATAAAACTTCTGTCTCTTTTACCTTTCAGTGCCTTCATTTTGTTATGTTCCGGTTACATTTCGCATAACCACTATCATATCATGATCAATAAACGACAAATGTTTAGAGCTTTTGTGTCTAAAATGTTTCGTTTAGTGCTCTCCATCATGTTTGTGTTCTAACGAACGTACTTTTAATCCTTATGGCTATGTAACACATGCCTTGATATTCAGACAATAAGTTTTAACCCTACATTCCTTACATGTAGGTGTTTGGTGAGATGTTCACAATATACAAAGATTATACTTGTATTCCTTTACAGATATATAGAAAGGTAAAGGTACTATGTTCACAGTGGGGCAGGAACTGAGTTTTATACGTTATTTACACTTCAGTTCAGGTTCCAGAGGGTTAAAAATTAATTCGTGCCCTACATTCTTTGCACGATTCTCGAGTTAGCTTGTCTTCGTCTTTGTTTTTCTGTGCTTCTATTTTCCTTTCTTAGTTACTTCCCGCATCGCTTTATACCATATTTCAAGGTTTTCAGCTTTCTTTAGCTCCTTCCTCCTTGATTTCTTTCTTTCTTTGTTTCTTCATTCATTACTTACTTTCCTTTCCAAATAAGTCCCACACTACGAAAAATATTCAGCATCAGTAAGGCGTAATAATAATAATAATAATAATAATAATAATAAGCAACATTATCAATAATTTTTTCTAAACTTTATTGCATTCACAAGTCATAAGATCCGTAAGATAAGAACGAACAAGATACACCATTTACTTTCAATTTATTTCAATAATTAACCTCTACATGTTTCGAGCAGTCTTACTGCTCATCATCAGGAGGTACTGCTCTTTATATACAGCAACTGACTGGCTGTTGGCAGGATCCGATCCTGCCAACAGCCAGTCAACATAAACGCATAACATATGCCAATTGAAGTATATACAGAGTAGTACCTCCTTATGATGAGCAGTAAGCCTGTTCGAAACATGTAGAAGTTAATAATCGAAATAAATTTTAAGTAAATAGTGCATCCTGTTGATTCTTATTGTAGGGATATATCACGATGCACGGTCAACAAAACAACAGAACATTAGAGATAAAAGAGATCAAACCTTTCCCGACCACCAGTGTGAAGCATTAAGTACAGTTTCGGGTTGTTCCCTGTCGCAGTCAGCAGGGAATTGAGTAACAGGTAAATAAACAAACACTATGTATATATATATAGAGGGAGAGAGAGAGAGATAACGATCATCAATACCCCAGCTGCGAGGACAACTACTGAACCAGTACGAACAGTAACAGTAACAGTAACAGTAACAGAACAGTGTAGACATTTTCAGTGCTGTTGTCATCATTAAATTTGTCAATAATTTAGTTTCAATCTAAACGGTTACTGCGTTCTTCTGGGCTGTTAAGCAGCGGGTAGTGGCAATCCCTTGCCGACGATTCGGCAGAACCTATCCGTTCCATCTTCAAATGGACCAATAGGTTTTGACCCTTGAAGACGAGACCTGTAGAATGTTCCGAAAAGTCGTTCATGAATTGCCACTACTCGCTGCGCAATGGCCCAGAAGAGCGCAGTTAACATCTATTTCGCGGCGGAAGCCTGAAATCGCTCACAGTTTAATTACATTATGTTTGTGTGCTGACTGAGTGAGCAGCCTATTGATTGTTAGGAAATCCAGCACCAGTGTACAAAATATGTATATATGTGTAGGTACTTATGTTTATTGGACTGTGCATCATCTGGATAGTTGAGTAAAGAGAGACCAACTTGGTGCCACTTGTTTTATTATTACTTTATTCAGTGCTAAACATGTTTCGGATGTTAGTACATCCATCCTCAGGAGCTTGCGACTAATTCGTTGAGTTACTTCATGGGTTGTATCTGGTTCGATGTGTTGGTGTTATGTTGTGGTTTGGCTGGGGTGGTGTGGTATCCGTATGCAGGCTTCAGCTTGTATACGGATACCAGACCACCCCAGCCAAATCACAACATAACACCAACACCAACACACAACGAACCAGATACAACCCATGAAGTAACTCAACGAATTAGTCGCAAGCTCCTGAGGCTGGATGTATTAACATCCGAAACATGTTGAGCACTGAATAAAGTAATAATAAAACAAGTGGCATCAAGTTGGTCTCTCTTTACTCAACTATGTGTATGCACGTTTATACATACATACACATACATACATTTATACATACATATATACATACATTCGTACATACATACATACATACATACATACACACATACGTAAGTGCGTACATACATACATACATACATACACACATACATACATACATACATACATACATACATACATAAACACAGAAAACAAAATAAAAATCCAGTGCAATAAAATTCAGTCAATAAATTAGATTTAACGTGAGAATAACTTACATTATTATTATTATTATTATTATATCCATAATCACTACTCATGTTCGGCAGACACAAGACGTAAAAGAGGCCCTAAACACACACTAACAGATTTTTTGTCTGGCCTATATAAAAACAGCAGCAGTGCATGGCACATAGTGCACCGTTTCAGCGTAAAATGCTGATCTATTTTCCCTCTACGCTGATGTCCAACTGAGGAAATGAAAGTTATTTTAAAATACCTGAATTTAACAGGTATTAATTCAATTTATTGTGGCTATTATCTTGTTTGATTAGACAACACTTTCCCCGATTTCATGCCACGTAGTGCAATAGATACGTGCCGATGTCAAGCCGTGAAGGTTCAGGACGGTACTTGCTCATCACTCTACTCGTACACAGTGATACAAAAAGACGGAGACCATCCCACCACGGCCACATGCTCAAATAACACACAAAACCTCTCTTATCTATTCACGAGACATCGGTTTAAAATTAATACAACTGACCTGCCTCTAGTTGTTAGTTCTGCTTGTTGTTGTACTTCTGTTTCTGTTGAAGGTCGTGTTGATGCAGTAATGAAACTTGGCTCCATTTAAAGCCGTAGCATGTACACCAGAAGTTAGGCAATGCGGTAAACGCCGGAATGGCTCGGTTATCAGAGAGGTACTTTCAACGTGGATATGGAGTCATAATGCAATTGACATAAAACAGTTTTACAATTTACATTACTCTGTACCGAATGCATTTCTTTTAACGACAACGTATAACGTTCACACGTTTAGAACCACTCAAGACATGAGATCGTAGCTACGAAAAGCAGGAAATTACACAGAAAAAAAAATAATATTTATTAACTGCAATTGGGTTGTCACCCGGTGGCAGTGGTTATTTCATATACATTCAAAATATGAAATTGGTTACTACTAAATTTAAGTCGGGAGGGCTACATGAGAAGCATGTAGTGGCAACTTGGAATCTTGGGAACCATCTCAGCATTTGCTTTTTAGGTACAGGGAAGCCAAGAAAAACCTGTGTCGAGATGGCCGGTCGCAGGACCTTCCGAATACTGACTTCTAGCCAGCAGTCCGGCATCTAAAGTAAAAAAAAACAGCAATGCCCACACATTACATCAAATACACATAAGATGACAACAATGCACACAAAACAACTACAACAATACATAAGGCCAATCAACAATTACACACAAGACGACTTAAAACTAGCAACAATACACACGAGACAAATTAGAATACGTGTAGAAAAAGTAACAACACTGCATTTGAACATAAATAATTCTCCCATGGATATAATATATTATTACTAACACTTTAAGGAGTCTTTGAATAATTACGAGGGCCGGTAGCTGTGGCTGAATTTGGTGATCTAGCCACGACACTCCACAGGAGTTCATCCCGCGTTCTGTATCTCTCCTGATAGATCAGAACCATCATTTGTCTACATAAGTCGTAATCGAGGGGTGTTGAGTCAGGAGAACGGGGTGGTTAGACATGCTTAACTCCACGACGAATACGACCGATCACAAGGCACAAGACACGGCCGAGACCACCCTCTCAGCCGTGCTAGGAGAGGTCTACTTTATAGAGCGGTAACTACATGATGGTTGAAATTTCGATCCGTGTTTTGATACAACTCGTTCCACTCAAAATAACTCAGTGAAAAGTCGCTTAGAATTTAATGGGTGTTTCGTGTAACATTGTGCACATCCAGTTCAGTCTTAATATATATATGTGTTTAATACACACACGTAAAAAAATGAATAAAAAATTGTTAGTCCTAACAAAACACATTCAAACAGTAGCTACTTTTGGGCTTTGAAAGTTTACTTGTGAAGTCTTATAAATTCTTATTTCGACTACAAATGAGGGAAATTATTTTTTTGTGTTTTGTTGACCGTGCATCGTGATATGTTCCTTATAAATAACCAACTTGACGACCAATTTTTTTGTATGTTTATTTCTATTCTCTACATGCTTCGGGCAGCCATGTGCCCATCATCAGGGGAATTATTGTATCAATGCGACACCTGGTTTATGTCACTCTGTGTAGATGACCGTCTGGTATGCAGGACAACCTGCATACCAGACTGTCATCTACACAGAGTGACATAAAACAGGTGTCGCATTGATACAACAATTCTCCTGATGATGGGCACATGGCTGACCGAAACATGTAGAGAATAGAAATAAACATACAAAAATAATTGTGCGTCAAGTTGGTTATTTACAAGGAAGGGAAATTATATCGGACAGATGCGTACCGGAATGACGTCATCTTTATCGTACCACATTCGTATAGTTGGTACGAGAGATGACACAGAGTAACGCCCAATGATTCATTCACGTGCTGCACGTCTTGCAGAGAACATGTTCTAAACAAAAGTTCCGTCAAGTGCATTCGCGAACCACAGTGCGCCATTATTCAAAACTTCACCATGTTTATTCAACAGCAGTTAACAAATACAAATGGCCCTGCAACAAAACGTATTATGTTTTCAAGCGTTCAATTGAATAACCCAGAGGCGATGATGAATAAATTAGTAGAACGTTTCACAGCAGTTCTATTAATCATTCAGCCACCTCAAGTACGAATCTGATTCACATGTATTAGCATTTTGACACGAGTTTACACACCTACTTAGGTATTTATCACAAGGCAAAATTACAATCTCAACAGCCATCCATCAGAACAGGACGTCACAAACCGATTACAATTATTGCAACTGAATACGGTTACAAAATCATTACTGCCACAATTATTGCATTATCTTGACAATGCATTACTACACAGTTACATATTTCATTGTTCCCAATTTTCTGATTTCTATACTGGCCGGCCCAGAGTCTAAAACGCGTAAAACACAAATATTCTACGACCGCATCTGAAGTGTTTTGTGTTTTATTTAGAACCAAGCAAGAGGGGAGGGCACACTTTGACGGAACACACATAATTTCTGAATCAATTCTAACAGAATATCAGACATTTTATTTTACATATATTTACACTGCTGATACTCAGAAATGGCTTAATGTGTTGTATTGTAGCTTAAAAGTGTGGAACAGTTCAAATATTTGTGGTCAATCGTAACAAATAATGCCCAACTACAAAGAAATTAAGAGCAGATTGAACTCCAGGCATCCTTCGCTACTATTCGGTACAGAATGTTTGTCTTCTAGTAACAAATCTTATTATGTACGATACATACAGTCAGAATAATAAATATATTTTTAATTATTAGTATAACAGGTATACAACTACATTATTTACAACTACATGTTTCGGCCCTAAGTATTGGCCATCATCAGGTTGTCCTTAAACTTAACAAGTAATTATACTAATGCGGGGTACTCTGGGGGATGTGTTGGGGGTGGAGGAACGAGATGTCGTTCCTCCACCCCCACAATACTTCCCACAGTACCCCGCATTAGTACAGTTACTTAATAAGTTTAGGGCCGAAACATGTAGTTGTAAATAATGTAGTTGTATACCTATTATACTAATAACTGAAAATATAGTTGTGGTTCTGACTGTATGTATCATACATAATATTTGTTATTGGATTAGACAACGGGGATGGCACCTCAAAGTTCTAGATTTTCAATCCAAAAATGTAATGATTAAAATATTAAAAACAATAATTTCCTTCATTTCAAAATTTCGCCATGCTCTGAATGTTGTATCCTTTTTTTTGAGGGATTCCTCGACTTCTGAATTGTATATTCCGACGTTTCGGAACATTCTGTCTGTTCCATCTTCATAGGTGGTGTAAGCAAGAATCCTGCTGACACCACCTATGAAGATGGAACAGTGTGTTCCGAAACATTGACACAAAATTCAGACACCGGGGAATCACCCAAAAGAAAGGATACAAAAAGAGTAATTTTGCCTGTTGTTTTTATATGAGCATGAAATGTGGTCTCTCACACTGAGTAAGAAACGTAGGTTGAGGGTGTTTGAGAAGAGGGCGCTAAGCATGATATTTGGGCCTAAGAAGGACGAGGTAACAGGATAAAGGAGAGGACTGCATAACAAGGGGCTTCTATGACCTATATTCCGCACCAACTATCATTCGAGTGATCAAATCAAGAAGAATAAGATGAGCGGGACATGTGGCATGTATGAGGAAAAGGAAAGGTGCTTACAGAGTTTTGGTGGGGAAATGTGATGAACAGAGGTCACTTGAAAGACACAGGCGTTGAAGTGATGATAATAAAATAGAAGGGATTTCGAAAAGTGGAATGGGGGTATGGACTGGATTGATCTGGCTCAGGATACGGATAGGCAGTGGGCTTTTATCAGTGCGGTAATGAACCTTCGGGTCCCACAAAATTCGGGGGATTTCTCGACTAGCTGAGGACCTGTCAGCTTCTCAAGAAGGATTCTGCTGCATGGAGTTTAGGAGAGTTAGTTAATTGGTTAGTTAGTTAGGTAGTTAGCTGTATTATATCCACACTGTTCTAAATACTTACAATAAGCGCTGAAAACTCTAAACACGCCATACACGACGGCCTCCTTTTCATGAAGCTAATTATTTTCAGTATTAGATTGGAACTGTCTCCTATCTTATGAAAGATTTCAGTACTCCTGTTATTGGAGGACTGGGGTTATCATGACATTTTGGACACACGAGGGACAGCAATAAGTGAATGCAGAAAATTGCGCAATGAGAAAAAAAACAATTTTTACCCTACATCACATATCATTACGGTCGTAAAGTCAAAAATGGGAACGTCATATAGATCACATCAAACAGGCGAGTAGCTGGAAGGATAACATTAAGATGTTGCTTGGACAAGTCCAGTTCTCCAGTTCGGTGTGAGTGCGTGGATTGTATTCATCTCGCAGCGTGTTATGTTCAACGGACATTATTAACTCTTCATGTCGGACAGTTAGCTGCAGACTGAAGATAAAATGTGACGCTGTATCTTCCACTTTCACATCCACGTTACAGCAGCAACACTTTGAGAACCTCGCATAGCCTAACTATGACCTGTTCAACATGTCACGTCGCTATCATTTCGTGAAATGCATGTTACGCATACTGAGAAATGTCTGGGAGGAGAGTTTCAGATAGCTAAGACGTACTAATTACTAACCAACCAACCAACCGCATGCCCTAGTATAGCGATTGGCTACGGGTTGGACGGTCTGGGGATGGAATCCCGGTGGGGCAAGATTTTCCGCGCCAGTACAGAACGGCCCTGGGGCCGACCCAGCCTCCTGTACAATTGGCACGGGTCTCTTTCCTGGGGGATAAAGCGGCCGGGGTGTGGCGTTGACCACTCACATTCATCTACTGCCGATGTTAAAGAAAGAGTACAGCTATACCTATCCATCCACTCTGGACATTCACGGCCCATTCTAGAATGAATTTCACATTTCACCAACTGCTTCCAGCAGAATCCTTTCTAAAAACTACTAAAGGTTTCTCATATAGTCAAGAATTTACCCACATTTTATGTAAACTGACAGTTGATTGCAACACGAACAAGAGCGCGCCACCTGTCCCTATCCTGAGCCAATCTAATCCAGTTCATCCCACATTCCACATTTTGAAGAACAATCTTAATATTTTCGTCCCATTTACTCCTAGGTCTTACAAGTACGCTCGTTCCCTCGTGTTTCCCCACCAAAATCCTGCATACACCCCTCCCCTCCCTCCATTCCTGCCACATGCCCTGCCCATCCCAAGGTTCTTGATTTGATCACCCGACTCACATTTTATGACATCATAGAGCTCCTCGTTACGTAGACTTCCCAACTCTTTTGCTGTCTGGACTTTCTTAGGCCCAAATATCTTCCCCAGCTGGCATACAAATGTAACACGAAATATTCTGCAAACGATAAACAGTTACCTGTGAAAGACAGTTTACTTCGAAATGAGTTCCTTATACAGGGTGCTGATAAGTCCTTAGCCCGACCAGGAAGGAAACAAGCTACATTCCCCGCATTTTGTGGAAGTTGGAGGTTCATTACCATTCACAACAGTCCACCACCGAGCCAAATCGATCCATTCCTCTGCCCGTCACACTTTTGACAGGCGCAGCTTGCTTCCTTCCTGGTCGGACTAAGGATTTATCAGCACCCCGGTAAAATAGGAATTACATTTTACTACTACGTACAAAAATTAAATTCGTCATACGACATACTATGAAGACAATAGTACTAGACACAGTAGCGATTAATAAAGGGATTTCGGAAACAAAACAAACAAACTGGCACAGCACCTGAATGCTGAGTTAATGTCATTCATTTCCGGTAAGTGACGTAAGAAAACACAGAGATGATTGCTGTGACACGTAAGAGGAAAACCTAAGTCGGCAACAAGAAATAATCATTGCTACTAACCTGACGAAGTTGAAACGCACGACATTTGCATGACAGCGTTACTCAGTTCCAGTCTCTCATTCTGACTTGCATTAGCGGTCTCTTCAACTTCGTATTCAGCAACAGCGAGACACTTCAAAAGCTGTTTCATCTCCAGGTGCTAAACCTACTAGCACTTCTTTACAACATGAGGTATCATTCAGTGGCGGCTTACGCATTCTCATCGTGTTGCAATTGTTACCCAAGTGCGGCCAGGTTACTCACGTTTACGGCAGGATTTGAAGCCTCTTTTAATTTTTTACCAGGTGTTCCCAGAAAGCAGTGGCGGCTCCGTAATCGTGTAGGAGTTCAACAGAAGGGTTACACGATTGCAGTGACGGCTTCTGCATCCTCAAAATGCGAACGTGCCTGCTAGTGCTGTTACGTAGTATGTAGTGGTAGTTCCTCTACACTGCACTTGCAAAAAAAAAACTCTTATTCTTCCTTTAACTCTTCGACGCCTAACGACCGCTATAGGGGTCGTACCGCACCGCTAACCTCTAAACGTTGCATTTTGCATATTTATTCAACAAATATAGGTACTGAATATTTTAAACATGGCATACACTCTTCGTTTTTTTTTTCTATTCAAAATGCAGTTTGTTTCATAATTCTAACGTATTTGGTTCCTGTATTATTCACATTTTATATACAGAGTGTGCTAAAATTAAAAAAAAAATAATTCCGGCGCCAAAAGGTTAACAGGTTTGACCAGCATTCAGTGGCCCAGCATGCAACGTCCCTGTGCTAAGGCGGTTAAATATTACTTAACCGGGTGTTGTGGAGTGAACAAAAATTTTTCTTTGAAGTGCTACCGGCTCTACCGTCAAGTGCCAAGGCACTATAAACTGTTTATCTTCGTTGCCAGCATGCGCAGACAGTTCCCGCATTCTGTAACACACTTCCTTCCAAAACATTCCATCTGCAGCTTGTTTGGTTGAACTGTACGTTTTATACTGTGTTGAATGTCACTGAACATTAAGGGATCAATTCGGTACAAGTTTGAGTGAAGCTGTTTAGCATATCATTTCGAGTAACAAGTAGTGACGAGAAAAGTGCCTTTACATTCAAGTCAGAAAACTTCATTGTGACACTTCACGCAAAACTTCCTCCTATTTACAGGATTAATAAATTAGTGATTACAAAAATCAGTGGCGTATTCTCGTGCACAATTTCTATTAAATTACACAAAGCGAGTTCTTCGAGTCTACACAAAGAAAAAACGAAAACGAATGTACACAGTGGCGAAAAAAAAGAATGCATTTTTTTCAAATAATTGTAACTTTTTTATTTCCAATATAAAGAAATTATGTTATCACCAAAACAACCTGTAATAAATGCAGTTTTGATTACTTACATTGATTACTCAATTACGGAAAATTATATCGGAAAGATGGCGTCCTTGCCGTACACACGTCCGGAGCCTCTCCTCAAAGTTCTGCATCACA
>Ga0123355_10018716_pt1 | contig 11003 bp, 9 predicted proteins | sample TergutEmb28metaG_3_FD_89872 | JGI IMG/M metagenome (GOLD analysis project Ga0123355, IMG submission 89872) | Embiratermes neotenicus P1 segment gut microbial communities from Petit-Saut dam, French Guiana - Emb289 P1 | ecosystem: Host-associated > Arthropoda: Insects > Digestive system > Gut ...
GAGTGCGGTAATGAACCTTCGGGTTCCGTGAAATGCGGGGAATTTCCTGACTAGCTGCAAACCAGTTAGCTTCTCAAGAAGGACTCTGCACCATGGAGTAAGTAAGTAAGTAAGTAAGTAACTGCGCTTGTCCACTGCACAACCGTGTCAGGCCGCAGCAGTGCAAGGAACAGGGTGTGTGTGTGAGACTCCAGTGTGTGATGTGGGTCTAAGCAGGGGCTCGCGCACGTTTGAAACGGCCAGTGCCCTGGGGGCGCAACGTGCAGCGTAATTTAAGGTTTGAAATACTGTCGTTATTCTGCCTGTGACTGAGACGGTACTACAGTCTTTACCTTTGCCGATGAAATGTAGATCGCTTAGACTAATTGGGTAGTGAAAGGGTCTGTCTGTTCTGAAAGTCTTTTGAAAAGACGTAAGTACGTGGCGTGACAGAGAGTTATTAAGGTTAAAGAAGGCGCTGCGTAGAAGACTCGCTGTAATTTTGGGTTACATTACAGTACTAACTGTATATAGCGCCTTGTTTCATATTTAGAAATTCCGAATTTGTAATTTTGAGGTGCGTCATCCCCGTTGTGTTGGTTCAGTGACAAATAATCTTTGTGCATTACACATACAGTCGAACACAACTATATTTCACCCAGCAGTACAGTTGGAATACAACTACATGTTTCGGCCCTATATGTGGGCCATCTTCAGGTTGTGATTTAACGTACAGATCAGCTATACAAGATGTGTGGGGTGTTCTTTGAGGGTATTGGGGGTTGGGTTGGGAGGGAGGGAAGCGAGATCCCGTTGTTTCAACAGTGGGTACCATGACCTAGGGCTGTTACAAGTGAATTATCATTAGTTATTTATGTACATATAGTAATATACTCTGACATATGTACATAAATAACTAATTATAATTCACTTGTAACAGCCCTAGGTCATGGTACCCACTGTTGAAACAACGGGATCCCGTTTCCCTCCCCCCCAACCCAACCCCCAATACCCTCAAAGAACACTCCAAACATCTTGTATAGCTGATCTGTACGTTAAATCACAAACTGAAGATGGCCCACATATAGGGCCGAAACATGTAGTTGTATTCCTACTGTACTACTGGGTGAAATATAGTTGTGTTCGACTGTTTGTGTAATGCACAAAATTATTTGTTATTATTTCTGAATTTGGCCTTACAGTATATTTAGGGGTTGTGGGCATTATGTCATAATAAATGGCGATATTTCTTTAAACAGCCGGTCCCAGTGGCCGCGCGGTCTAAGGCATGGGTCTACGCTCGTCTGCTGAGATTGTGGGTTCGAATCCCACCGGGGGCATAGATGTCTGCCTGTTGTGAGTGTTGTGTGTTGTCAGGTAGAGGTCTCTGCGACGCGCTGATCACGCGTCCAGAGGAGTCCTACCGACTGTGATGCGTCGTTATGTGTGATCTAGAAACCTCAAGAATGAGGAGGCCATGGTCCGCGTTGGGCAGCAGCGCCACAGGGGAAAAAATTTCTTTAAACAACATTATCTGATTGCTGTTAACGTTGGAGAGGAGAAGTGTCGTCGACTGTATGGAGGGAAATTAATTTTTAAATATCATGTAAATGAATGGGAACAGAGCCGTGAAGAATCTCCTGAAGGACCTCCAGAACCCCTTAAATATTAAATCAGCATTCAAACTCCATAGTTTTCAGGAGTGATGGAAAGGGATGACAAACTCTTAATGTTCCCTGAAGCCGGTGTAGACAAAAAGAACCCTGGGGATGGAGGCCAGTGGTCTTATTAAACTTCGTCAGAGAACTTCTGGAGACAGTTTTGTAAATCGCCTCGCAGCATTTTCTTCGCTACAACTTGGCAATTAAAACTCAGCAGCACGGGTTTGAGGCCAGACATTCCAATATTCTCATAATGTAGTTGCTCCTACTCGCAATTAATGGATTCAGTTAAAAAAATAAAGCGAATAGCCGACTAGCTCCTCGGTAGCGTGAGATTTCTCTGGAGCCTTGTGATTTTAGCTGATTTGTCGATATCACTTTTTTGTAATTTTAACTGATTATTGACACGAAGTTTTTAACAATGACACACCTCAATGTTTGCACTGTTGACCTCTAAATCCGCTAAACACCACACCACTTCTCTCAAATCGTCCCCTCTGCACTCCACCCCTCCCTCTCCAGGGCGACACCTCCAACACCTTCCCTCTAGTGATTGGTCGAACAACGAAAGGGTTTTATTTTCGTCGGCTGACCAAATTAAAAATTCTCGAATCTAAGCTTCAATTTCCGTGACAGCAAAACGCCCACAACATTACCGAAATTCACTAATTTCTTCACCGAAATAAACCATACAGTTTGTTAAGCACAACACCGAACAGAATTTCCAGTCATCAAGTCTTCGCACAGCTTTGAAGTTGTCACGTCCGGAGGGACATAGATAACAGCGAGGGGGCTGAAGGACAGGAACCCCTTCACAGCGGGGGGGTCCAACAGGCTACTTACACGTACGTTCGGCTGCAGTACTGTGTGTAAATCGGCATGTCCCTGACGAAGTCTGGCAAGCAAGCTAATGATTAAATTGGTATGGCCACTCGTTCTCTGTCTCTCTCTTTCCTTTCTAGGCTTCATTTTTATCTCCTTTTGGTATGATTACGCTCCTGCATACAGGACGGGACTCCGACTGTGCTGCAATCTGTCAGACCTAGCCTTTTCTTGAAACTCCGCGTCGTAGCCGGAAAAAGCCGAAGCGCTGAGTGGCAGACCATGTCGCCCATTGACGTTCCACAGCCCGCGAACAGATCACCGTATTTCATCTCACACATACAGTACTGTACAGTACCGCGACTGTACTGTGCTGTGGCCTTGAGAAATCACTTCAGAAGCGGTCAATAGCGACACGGCCCGCTACGTTTGCAGTTCAGTGAGTCCAGTTACGTATTTATGAAACTTCTCGCGAGATCTCCACAAAACACATTGTTGTTTATCGATTGTTTTGCCCAATTTTTGCAATTTTCCTTACGTCTTGGCACTAAAATTATATGTAAATTAAATTATCTTCTGATTTATCTTCCATTGTGTTGTATAATCCATCAATATCACAATCTTTAGTGGGCATATATACGTTTCCTCTCCGAAACGATTCAAGGGGTTTGGAACAAATTTGGCGTTAGTATGTCTGCACTGAAGTTTAACTTCATTTTTGCCCGTCGCGATTCTATATATAGCTCATAATTGACGTGAAGAGAAAATTTAAATTCTCGAAGTTTATTACTGATACGAAGTTCTGATAAACGATACATGATATATAATTCAAATGTGATTAAATTTGCAAGCTTTTTTTTGATACATTTTGGACTGATATTCATATTTTCTTACACGGAAGAAAATAATTATGTCTATTCGGTCTAGTTTCTTTAGTATGATTATTTTTAATAACAGCTTGTATAAGCAGCAAATTAGCATGAAGACAAATGAAGCACACAAAGTCTAAAATAAATACAAATATAAAATGACTGTCGTACGAAGTGGAGTACAGCTTTCCACTGCTTCTCTCTGCTTTTATTTCCGTGAATAGCCTGAGGTTCGTAGCTAATGATCTGTCCTGTCGTTTCATACCTTCTGAAGTTTTCCACAGCTTCTCCCTTTCCGACGGGCAGACTTCTGTGGGCACTTGAGCCTGCCTTCGGACGTCAGCAGTAGGTCAAATTGTGGAAAAATACTGAGCCCTTTGAGGAGCACTGTTTAATATACGCGCAAATTATGTTGTCAATAAAATCCTATTTTGACCATAGATCCTATTTATCCGCCGTGTAAACCTTGCTATAAACAGCAGGCATTTCTTTACACAACATTAACCGACTGGTCTTTTGTAATGGAGACGCAGTTTGTTTTGTGTGGAATAGAGACATTTTATATTGGTTTCAGGAGTCAAAGGTCTGAGGGAATTTAATTAATGTAGGGTAAAACTAAGAGGTTATCACAAAGCTGTCACTTTGCTTGCATACGAACAGCAAATTACACGTTGCGTAGAAGTCTGTTATTGAGATGCGTGCTTTGTTTGCCTATCGACAAAGAGCTACTTCAATTTATAAAGTTTTGTTTGTCTAACAACTCAGTGCTGTTAGGTTTAGTAATCAATTGGGACCTCTCGCTGTTCTAATAATCATAAATTAATTACTACATCCAAGCCAAGGTGGGTGGGGGACGGTGAATTGTGTGCTGCTGTTACAAACAGCCGGACAAAAAGTGTTAGCAGTCGATATAAAAAGCTCCAATAGAATTGGCAGACAGGCAGGGCGATGGGCTTCACTAGTGGAAATTTTGTGTGTCGCGTAGAACTATTAATATTATTATTGTTCCATCTAATTCTGGGTCTTCCAAGTAGGCTTTTACCTTCAGGAATCACCATCAAACCCTGTATACGTTTCGCTTCTGCCCCATACGTGCCACATGTCCTGCCGATCACTTGCGGAAATATATCAGTTGCCCAGTTAGACGGGCAAGTAGCTGCTGTGCGCGTAGGTCTGGGATAGATTCTAAAGGCTGAATGCGGTTAGTATTTACCTGTACGGGCGTGGGGGTGGGGTGAGGTGGGGTGCAGCACTGAGATCCAATGATATTTCCATCGTAGTCAGTCATGTAACTGATTACAAGAAGAAGAAGAAAAAAAACGAATGAATGACTCAGTTCAAGGCCACTTTGAGAAACACCAGTTTCTCAGCTTGTCAAAAAACGTCCCAAATTGTATGGACCCCGAATTTTTTGTACCGTTTATTTAATTTTTATTTATTTCTATTAATTTATTTGTCATTACCGCGTGCACAAGAGCACAACATTTGTCCCTCTCCTGAAGAAAATAAATTTATTCCACACAATTCCATTTCACATTTTAAATATCCTTTTAAGTATTATTGTTCCATCTACGTCTGGGTCTTCCAAGCAGTCCTTTTCCTTCAGGGTTCCCCACCGTAACCTGTAGGCATTTAGCTTCTGCCCCATACGTGCCACATGTCCTGCCGATCGCACTCTCTCTGATGTGATAATTATAACGAAATGAATGCTATAATCTTTGCTCCCCAATAATCTGCTCTTTTCGTTCTACGTGCGGTCACTGTAACGATGAGACAAGACGCAGACTGTACTGTTGCTACAGTCTCGCAGCCCCCCACATGGCCACCTGCGCTGCGTTTCAGTTAACCCTCAGACGTCTGCCTTCCACATATAAACAGCCCGTGACTTCTGTCTTCTTCAGGTGATTGCGGATTAAGTACAGTTGTTGTGGACAGCATTACCCACTTTGAATCTGAGGCCGGCTTATCCTATTGGGTCCTTATCCTCTGTGCCTGACATGCACGTCGACATTTTTTCATCCACCGCCCCACTGGGGACCTCCGGCAATTTGCAACGACCATCTCCAACTCAGCGCTTTCCTGGGTATGAGGCGTAACAATTATGACATGTGACTGAATGCCGAGTTACCTCGGGAGCTCACATAAACCCGTTTACCGGGGGTGGACTCTTCGGAAACAATTTTGCATTGAAACAGCCTGGAGATTGCCTTCTTCATCCGATGCATTTCTACAGTAATGCTACGGAAATGACGGACTTTCTGGTTAATTATAAACAGTTATAACACAAATAAGCACATTTTCATTGACTGATAGAAACTGGGATTGAAATTTTTCAAACGTATTACTAACGCATCTTGTGGGTAGTGAAAAGTAAAGCAGTCCCTCTTACAGGCCTGGACAAGCCCTGAGCGGTCCAGGAAGTTGAAGCTCCCAGATTTCATGACGACCGGCACACGTATGTGGTAAAGTTGTCAGCCCTACACACCGACCGCCTTTACTCCCAAGAAAATATTCCTAGTACTCAGTTCTGTTGTGGACTGGGATAGCTCTGTCGGTATAGCGACTCGCTACGGACTGGACGGTCCGGGGACCGGATCCCGGTGGAGGCGAGATAATTCGCATCCGTCCAGATCGGCCCTGGGGCCCACCCAGCCTCCTGTACAATGGGTACCGGGTCTTTCCCAGGGGTAAATCGGCAGGGGCGTGGCGTTGACCACCCAATCTAGCATCGAGGTTAAAGAAAGAGTAGAGCTATACCTCTGCTCCCCCTTTGGGCCTTCGTGGCCCTTTCTGGGGTGATCTTTACTTCACCTTTACTTCTTTCTGTTAGAGGCTGAGTCGAACCCCAGGGCCATAATGCGGCCGGAAGGATTATGTCAACGAAAAATTCCAATGACATCATCGGGAATCGAACCCGTGACCTTACGGCTTGTAGCTTAGTGCCTTAAACCAACAGCACTACCGGGTTTTGTCTTCAAGATATCGCGGACGACGAAATGCAATGAAATCATCTCGAGATTCCAGCTACGTCGCGTGATTTAAGTAAATCAGGGTTCTGATCTCGTAATGGAGTTGCCAGTCCGTCCCTGAAACTCTGGTTTAATCGAACCACCTTATGTGACTGTCAACTCGCGAAGATGTTATAGCAGTGTGCTTGTCTTCTCTCTGTCTCGCACACAGTAAAGTACGAAAAGAATCGTCTCTACTGTTATGAACTGCAGAGTAAAATGAGGGCGCGTGGCTTTGTATATACAGGGTGTTTCAGGAGGAATATTAAATATTTTAGGAGGTGGTAGTATGGACTATTCCGAGTAAATAAGTTCATATAAACACGTGTCCAGTTTTCATTGGGTGTGAAGATACAGCTGTTTCAAGTTGGCGCATATAGATTAGATTTTTGTCTGTGGGGATGGATGAAACGAAGTCTACAAAGAAAAAGTAAACACAAGAGACGAACTGGTCGCTCACATTATGAATAGTGCTGCCGTCACAAAGCAAGAACGCCAAGACGACCTCAGGAGAGCTACACGTACTGTTGCCAATTTGGTTGAAAAGTGCATTGAAGTCGATGGTGGGATTTTTGAACACTTACTGTGAACTGTTGCAATTTATTGAGATAATTTACATAACCAATAAATGCAATCAATACGTCATTTGTCTTTCCTTCATACCTTTTATAAGGCTTTTTATGCGTAACATTCAAACAGCTGTATCTTCTCACCCATTGAAAATTGGACACTTGTTTATATGAACTTATTTACTCGGAATAGTCTATACTACCACCTCCTAAAATATTTACTACTCCTCCTGAAACACCCTGTATATCCAATTAAGTGTTGCGAGATCCCAAGTTCTCACAGCGGTATTTCTGAGAATTCAGGGTCTTACTGACGTGTGACCGTGTGCCGCTAAATCAGCGGTGTCTTCACCCGGGAAAGATCACACCGTCCACGGAGACTGCTGAACTGCTGACGATGCCGGAACACGGTTCCTTCTGAACGTCCGGAGACACCCAGAAGGCAGCGTCACATCCCAGAAGACCCAAGGCACTTAACAAGACTACGCGGATAATCAGCCACGTGACTGTGAAGTGACGTCATACGTTTCGGAGACTGTTTTTGCCTCCATCATCAGGGGGTTGAGGGTGCAAAGAGACGGTATGTTTATGTGTATTTAAAAAAAAAGGCAGTTGAGGTGACGATGAAGCATGAATTCTTCTGAAATATGGCACGGCGTCTGTTACTGGATTATTATCGACGTTTCGGACTATCCTGAAAATAGAGATAGGATATTTCGAAACGTTCGTAGTGATTTAGCAGTCTACACGAAGTCATATCCCAGAAGACATTAATAATAAGACTCTAACATCCTGCACATTAACTGCAGGTTCTAACGAGGAAACTTCAGTTACGTACAGCAGTTGTGGTACCTTGAAGTCGACTTTTATATCACTTGTCACCTTGACGCCGCATGGTGATAAGTGTCTTGTGTACTGAACGCAGTCCGTAGCAATTAGATGTACGAAGGAACAATTCCTTTAGTGGAGAACCGAGTTCTGCTACACCGCACTTAACCTTGGGAGATGCACACTGTAGAGAGAGCGGGCGTTTACAGAAGGTGATTAATATAGTAACACGTGGTTGCTTAGCAACGAATTGTCAGTGAACATAGGTTGACTTATTAACTGACATCTTGTGCGTTGTGGTAAGAGCCACTGAGCACACTGAAGGGAAAGAAATGGGTTAATCGGAGGAATTTTTTTATTTTAAAGTTTCTAGTCTGTTTGCCATCTATGCCCGTCCCTTCTGTTGAAGTAGAGTGGATCATTAGTTACTTACTTAATTCATTAATTACTCCACGGAGCAGAGTCCTTCTTGAGAAACTAACCGGTTCTTAGCTAAGCAAGAAATTGCCCGCATTTTGTGGAACCCGAAGGTTCTTTTCTTTTCTTTTTGTTTTTGGCGCAACAGCCCCCCACCCCCAGTGGGCCAAGGCCTCCTCATTCACGAGGTTTCCAGATCACACACAACGACGCATCACAGACGGTAGGACTCCTCTGGACGAGTGATAAGCTCGTCGCAGAGACCTCTACCTGACAACACACGACACTCACAACAGGCAGACATGCATGCCCCCGGTGGGATTCGAACCCACAATCTCAGCAGGGGAGTGGCCGCAGACCTACGCCTTGGACCGCGCGGCTACTGGGACCGGCAACTCACAGTGTGTACATACAATATTAAATGACGACAATGAACCTTCATATCTCGTAAAATAAGGCGAATTCGTTGATTAGTTGAGGATCTGTCAATTTTTTCAAGAAGGATTCTGTTCCATCGATTTAATGGGTTACTTACTTACTTCCAAACTTAGTTATAGCGTAACTCATCAGGCGATAGTCGTAAAAGCCAATGTCCGTGACTTCGTTGTTTAATGCGGTTTAGGAAACGATGCTGACTGCCATAAATTAGCTTTAAGTTGTAATCTTGTGTAAGAAGTCGAAATGTTCATGTACGTAAAATTAACGTTGTCTGTACTTTCATAAAGGCGAGCGTACATAATGTAGATATACATAGAGATCCCTTAATGCACGGGCTTTAATTTCGTACGTAACGTGAAATTGCGAGATAAATATTGGTAACTGCAGAGGAACGGAAGAATTTTCACGAGCCTGCCAGCTGTAGTTATCAGAGCGTAAACTCATTTTGTTGCCGTTGGCAGGGACGTTAGGCGCCTGTGAGAATTTTGATTTAGCCGCAGTTTTGTTCTATCGCTATCCTGCTGCCGCAGGCGCTTGGTTATTTCGGCTCTGTGAGGGAAATATCTGTGTATTGCCGAGGATTTACATCCGTGTAGGCTGTAGAGTCCGATTGAAATATGATGGCACACGGTGACGCACAGGAGGGGAAGTGAAGGGGAAACTGGTGAATGGAGTGGGTAGCCATTACTCTTCACACTACCTCGGAACATGGTGTATCCAGCATTACTGCCGCTGATGCGCACACCTCGGCTGCTAGTAGTCGACTGAACTGACGCCCCCGCCGATTTAAATGGACTCGTACGTTTCGCCGAAAGACGAATTCTGGTTTCTGTGCGTGTGCCATCACATTTCAAACGCGGTCTAATACAGTTTGTCACATTATGACGGTGGAACCATCTAGATTAGAACTGAGCTCTTCTGGGCTATTACGCAGCGAGTAGTGGTAATTCCTTACGGACGTTTCGGGACAAATTATCGGTCTCATTTTCGCGGACTTGTGTTAACAGTAATGATACTGCGCTTCGGTGGTAAGGGTCCTTCACTTTCCTCATGCTAAAAATACACTCCGAACTACCCAGACCTTGCAGCCTACGGAGCATTCGTCTTGCGCTGTTTCACCCTGAAAATGGAGGCAGCACAGCCTATCGAAACGACGGTAACGATTTACTAGACGGCGGATCATCGCAGGAGATTTGAATGTTGGGAGTTAAGCTTGAAATCAAAGTGCTGGATAAAGACGGATTCTTAAAACAGTCGATAAATCAGTCGTTACAATGGGAATTATTCAGCGTGTCCGAGAAGTCACCCTGCCTCAGCTAACTTACTGTATGGAACAGTTTGAGACAGAAGCGTTCCGGATTCAGTATAGGTGTGTACATACAAATAGAGTAGAATTCCACTTATCCGGATTAAGTAGGACGGCAAGCCATCCGGATATGGAGAAAATCCGGGTAGTTGTATTTTTTTAAATAGGCTACATTGGGATTTTGCAGTTCGGCTGTTACTATTTACAGTATGTACCTGCGGCTAAGTGGGCCCGCTATCTCAGTCGGTATAGCGAATGACTACGGGCTGGACTGTCCGGGATCGAATCCCGGTGGGGACGAGATTTTCCGCCCGTCCAGACCGGCCCTGGGCCCAGCCTCCTGTAAAATGGATACCGGGTATTTCCCGGGGGTAAAGTGCGGCCGGGGCGTGCTGCTGACCACTCACCCCCTTCTAGTGCCGCGGTCATGGAAGAGTAGAGCTATACCTCTACCCACCCTCTGGACCACACCGGGCCTGCAACGGGATCACTTTAGTTTTTACCTGCGTCTAAACCTTTCGACTACGCCTGATTTGAAGTTCTGGAAGCCATAACACTGTACTGTACTTGATCCGATGACCGGTAATTTCAAGGCAGTTTAGTTCTGTAGAATTCTCGACAAATGTAATCGAAGGGCCAAGCCGATAATCGACGATCCGGATAACATGCTTCCGGTTAAGTAGTTCTACCGTATTGATAGCACTGCCACGCACCACATTTGTGTTTCACAGTACAGTATCACGGCATTTGGCGTGCGCATGCAGATCTACATGCTAAATAAATAGGTAGGTAGGTAGGTAGAAGTTCTGTGACTTCTAGGATACACTTTCTTAAGTTGTAGCTATAAGTTAAATGTGATGGAATCATTAGAGCAGTTCAGATTGTTACATGAAAGTTTGAGAGATAAAGAGCTTAGTATGGAAGTTACTAACCCTGTTTAAACGCTACATAATTCCAGCTGGCTAACATGATGTTTATCCTGGCATAATCCGGCATAATGTCATACCTCAATGTAGCCTTTATTTCGTTTTACGTGTGGCGGTATAATAGAGCTTTAAAATACACACACACACACACACACATATATATATATATATATATATATA
>Ga0123355_10018717_pt1 | contig 11003 bp, 5 predicted proteins | sample TergutEmb28metaG_3_FD_89872 | JGI IMG/M metagenome (GOLD analysis project Ga0123355, IMG submission 89872) | Embiratermes neotenicus P1 segment gut microbial communities from Petit-Saut dam, French Guiana - Emb289 P1 | ecosystem: Host-associated > Arthropoda: Insects > Digestive system > Gut ...
TCTGCACCGAATAATAACAAGCATTCCCTAACTTCAGCCTGCTCTTAATTTCTTCCTGAATAGAATTTTGATTTGTTAACGTTGTTCCCAAATATTTGAACTCTTCCACCCTCTCAATGGAACAGTTATCAATCTTCATGCTATGAATTCGTCCTGCGAGAATTCGCGTGCATCAAGCCTAAATTAAATGAAATTAATCCTTGCCATGTTATCTTCTAGTCCATATTTCCTAGTGTTCTTCAGTAAGCCATTGTCGTAAAAAGGATACTTTAATCATTATGATCGCCGGATCATAATCGTAGAATGTTGATTGATTGTTATTGCTTGTCATTAAAGAAACGTAGGATAACACGGTGGAAGATGGACCTAAGTTGTTCTCAAGAAGTCATTATCAACGGCCAGTAGTTCCTTTGTCGCTTAAGGCCATGCGGTGTATTATCATATCTTATTAAACTCCTTGTCTCTTTCGTTCTATCTGCCTGTCTGTGCTTTTAGTACGGAAAGGAATACGAGCGGAGTCGGTTGTTTTATGTAGGGTTTTTTGCATTTTTGTAGAGAGACGCTTAAAATAAGAAATTTTTTTTGGCATCAGTTATAATTATTAAACAATGTGCCATGTAAAGAGTTTCTCACATATACCGGGAGTAGGTTAAAGAAAATGAGCTGCTATTGCAAAATGTTCTTTTTTGCTCCAACAAATTTGTGAAGTCCGATATTGTCCCAATATGCATGATCTTCCTTTCAGTCTTGTGTGCAATAGAGCTGTGTCATTTGTCTTGCAGTTGTTGCGTAGGTATAGAAGTCATTTGTTTTGTTTGTTGTATTAATGGCTTCGTAACATAGTCGTTGCATTTTTTATGCCGCAAAAGCCCCTACTGGGCCGGGGACTCTTTACTATCAAGTTTCGGGATCGCACTCAGACACACCACGCTCAGTAGGACGAGTAATCAGCCCGACGCAGATACTTCTACCTACAATACACAACACAAGAGACAGACAGACATTCCCCCGGCGGGATTCAAACCCAAAATCCCAGCAAGCGAGCGGCCGCAGACCTACGCTTTAGACCGCGCGGCCAGTAGGATCGGCAGTTGTTGCATGTACGTACTCATATTTAACTTACTGCCCGGCATTTACACTGCGTTTGTGATGATTGTGACATTGAAGGACCCAGTCAAATAATGGTTATTGAAATTTCTTAGTGTGAAATATCGTTACGAGCTCCGTATAGAGAGATATTTTGTCCCCCCCCCCCCACACACACCTCCGACTGCTGAGATATCCTTGTGGGGGCAACTCAGAAAGCCCTCCAGCATTACCTTAGCTTTTTCATTAATTTCGCCATCCACGGGAGATAAGGAATGCGTGCAGAACTTGGTTGGGAAGCTTCTTAGTATCCATTTGGAAGACGACGTTGGAGATTGGAGAACGCCACTAAAAAGAGCTGTACGAAAATGCGAGAAAATCGTGTCCTTAATATTACTTCATAATTGTCTTCTTGAAGAATTTCCATACGTTTTCTGTGATGTGACACCGTGGTGTGTGGTCTAAATTGTTACAGCTTCGGGGGCATCTGTGGCATAGATGATGGAGACAATTTCCTTCCGGAAACTTGGTGAATTACTACCAAACTACACGGCAACACATCCCAGACGACAGAATTCTTTGTAGTCTTCTTCGCGAGAACGCCAGACCCATAACTGTCCGCTTGCCCTACGTATGTGCATTAAGCGCTGACAGGAGTATGCCTTGCGTTATTGGATTGTATGTTGTCAAAATCCGCGGAATATTTCAAGAATGGTTTTATTTTACCACCTGTTATTTCTTACTGCCGTATTGCCTTGACCTACCATTACTTTTAAGGATTCGATATGATGCAATCTTTCACCCGTGGATATTGGTTTGTGTTTGTGATTTTTGTTAAATGTTTGGTGTGTTTCAGAAAGCAGAGTGTTATTTGTTATAACTTTCTGTGTGCTTCATATGACCGCGTTTTGTAACGTATTCCTCCTCCGACAGTACAGTGCGCAACGTACATTACTTTGACAAAAATGGCACCAAGCGAACGATCAGCGGTAGACACGCTATTATCATTTTGATTAACGTAGAGAACAGTTTTGGATACCTTCTGAACCCCATGCTGCTAAATAAAATTGATTTTTATTATGCATGGCTGTGCAATCCGGAAGAGAAGCAGGGTTTAATTGAGTGCTCCTTCGTTAGGGGTTGTAGCAGTGAGGGCCTCAGGGGCTCGTTAGCGTGGAAAAATCAACGTACCTAGTAATTCGTCTATATTAAATTTGTAAATAAAACATTGTTGATACAGGTGGAAGTGAAAAGGAGCTGAAATTCGTCGTGTAGTTTACTCGATGTTGAGTGAATTAAGGCTGATGAAGTATCCAGAAGTCTTCCTTCGTGTACAGTGCAGCTTGTAGGCATGTTAGAAGGCGTTGGTCATGTTTTGTCACCCCGTAAACTTGGTGTGAAGTTGCTATGGGATTTACATGCTCCTCGGACGCATTGTTTGTTTCATTCTGACGACGCTTTTTCAGCTATACGCCTGCACGTTTCTGTGAGATTCTGACAATGATATGTATACATAAATAATTTGAGTTTGGTTCTTACAATATTTGAGCCTGCCTTCCGATTAACACCGGATTGTCACGGTGGTGGCACATCGCTGTTTTATACTTATTATTGTTACATTGACTTTTGCTCTTTTAAACAATTTATATGTAATTTTGTCTAAATGCCAGCCTAGATTTCTTATCTTATCTTTATTTAGTGTATCTAAGTATTCTACTCGTAATTTGTTCTTAACCACTCTTCATTTAAATATTTCATTCTCCAGTTTCCAAACAATCCAATAATATGTACATAACATCCTCTTCACCTAAAAGTGATGGTCACCTTCCATTATCGGTGTTTCTTCTCATTCCTTTCAGTTGCCACACCCCTGCTACTAGTCACGGTATTCAACTTCTGTCTTTCCTTGAACACCATTCTGTATACAATCTTATACCCCAAGAGAAGTTAATTTCTCGGTACAGAGTTAATGATCTTTTCTCTGACTTACTTACTTACTAACTCCATGGAGCAGGGTCTTTCTTGAGAAGCTAACCGGTTCTTAGCCAGCCAAGAAATTTCCCGCATTTCCTGGAACCCGAAGGTTCATTACCGCGTTTTCAAGTGTCCGCCACCTGCCCCTGTCCTGAGCCAGATCGATCCAGTCTATGGCCACCATCCCACTTCCTGAAGATCCATCTTAATATTATCTTCCCATCTACGCCTGGGTCTTCCAGGCTGTCTCTTTCCCTCAGGTTTCCCCATCAAAACCCTGTATACGCCTCTCCTCTCACCCATACGTGCAACGTGTCCCGCCGGCTCATTTTTTTCGATTTGATCACCCGAACAATACAGTACAGATCATTAAGCTCCTCATTATGTAGTTTTCTCCACTCCCCTGTTACCTCATCCCTGTTAGGCCCAAATATTCTCCTCATTACCCTATTCTCAAATACACCCAACCTACGTTTCTCCGTCAATGTAAGCGACCAAGTTTCATACCCATACAAAACGACAGCCAAAATTATAGTTCTGTATGTCTTAATCTTTATATTTTTGGATAGCAAACTGGAAGACAACAGATTCTGCACCGAATGATAACAAGCATTCCCTGACTTCAGTCTGCTCTTAATTTCTTCCGGAATAGAATTTTGATTTGTTAAGGTTGTTCCCAAATATTTGAACTCTTCCACCCTTTTTAAAGGATCTATTATCAGTCTTTATATTGAGATTTCATCCCGCATTCTGATATCGAGACATGGCCATGTACCACGTACGTAGTTTTATCGGCGTGTACTTATAGTCAAATCTCCTTACTTGCAACTACTAAGGCTTCTGTTTTTTTCTTTGTAGTACGTACGCTTCCGCCGAAAATATTAATACCATCAGCATAAACCAAAAGCAAAATCCAAAGGCTGATGTGTACCATTTAATTTCAAGACTTTAATCTGTCGACTTTGCTAAAACATTTTGACAATGATATATCACACTTATAATTATTTTTTGTGGACTTTGTGAATTGTCTAGTGTTAAAAATTGACGAAACATCGCGTTTTGGGGACAGTATCCGTCCCCGTCCTGAAGTAATAAATAAGGTTAAGACTTGCTCGGTTAGGTCTGATAGGCAAAGGTGCTCTTAAACCTCAGGGCAGCTGATGTCACGTAAACTGGTACCATGTGGAGTGGAATAAATCGCGTACAGAACTTCCGTAGTGTGATTATTTGCTAAATAAATAAATAAATCCGAAATGCTGTACAACATATCCTGAGATGGTAGTTGTCGAGGTACATTTCACGTAAATAGCGCAAGGTATCACATGATCAGACCGTGAGCGAAACTTTGCGTAGGCGGAGCAGGGGATGGGCAATTTTTTTTTTTTATTAAATGGTCGGGTGGGGATATTTCAAAGCGATAAAGTGATGCCGGACGACAGACCCTCAAGCGGAGAATAGATTTCATTAAATAAATAAATAAATAAATAAAAAACTTTTACCGGAAGTGGTTATTAATTATTCGTGTTGAGTTTCAGTAATTTATAAACATCTCAAAGAAATTAGATGCGGTAACGAAACCAACAAATACATATAAACGTTTAAGCTTATCTTATATTGTATTATAAACATAGTACTCCTCCTACATGTTCCGGCCAGTCTGGCGGCCATCCTCAGGGAGGTGCATTACATAGGATATATAACAAGCGTTTGTAAGCCATTGCACAAATGTAAGATACTTAGTTTCAAAATATCAGTTTTAAAATATAGATTAAAATGTTAAATACAGGTAAAAGTTTTGTGATTAATTCTAGTGTGTTTTATGTAGTATGTAGCCTAGAATAACAGTGAGCAGACACATAGAGAGTTATGACGCTGTCTCCGTGGTCTGTAAAGTAAAACTGGCTCGTCATTTCCTGAGCAAAGTATAGATTCTTCTGCTAATGTGACTGTTTTCCACTGGCGATCTGTACTGCTGTCAGTAATGTTAGGCGGTATAGTTTCTCTCTCTCCTCCCCCCCGGTCTATCTAGAAGCAGGTCCTTCGCAGCAGCAGCGCTCTGAGACAAACGTTTTTAAATCTCGAAATAACCCTACAGAGTTAGTAGCAGCCTTTAGCTCCCTTGCACTGATGAAATAGTTTCTTTCAACTTTGGCTGTTTACGCAGCATCCTCAGCTAGACTGGTTGCGCGCCATAACCCACTTCTTCGGCGCCTTCCAGCTTGCCTGTCCGTCCGGTATTTATGTAGCTATGCTCTTGCCGTGGACTGTGGAGGGGCGTACCGTCCACTTGCAGGGCTTCAGCATAATCCCGCTTCCTGAAGAAGAGCGATACCGCGCTCGCGAGTAAATCTGTCGTGATGAGCCATAGTGATGGAAATTGGGAAGGAATGGTTTGAGCCTTGTGCATCCGTAGGATTACAGTGTCTACGTAGATTCCATGCAGTTTTCTAACACCCCTCCTTCTACTGTGGGATGTAATTTAATGCTGTACCTTCAAACGTAAACAATAAGATCAGCTATAAAGAGAGTAACTGTCGAGTACACGAAAACTTCTCCAAGGTTCAGTTGCGCAAATAACGTTCGTACTGATTTCCAATTCAAATAACATGTGGCAAATACAAACGAAACCCACGATGAAGTTCATGTAAACACAAGTAACGACAAAGTTTCTCGTCTTGACGTTATGTTCGATGAATAATTGCTGCATGATTGAGTTCCTGCGGTGGCGAATGTGATCCTTGGTTAAATTCTGGATATTACATTGAAGATTGCAGGGATTTATAACAACCTTTGTAAGGGCTAACATATTTATGTTTTGTATTCGTGACAAAGGCCTGCTTCAGAATACGGAACAGTTGCGTAGGCTATTAAGTATGTTTTGCAAATTAAGTTGTTTGTTCAAAATCACATTCGAACACGGACCCCTTAAATTAGAATGTCATTAAACAACAAGTCCTGCAGAAAATAACGGAAATATCTACATCACGTGCATTTGTAAACTCGCCAGTGACGCACAGAGCTTCTGAAACCGTTAAGTTATACGCTTTACAGTCTAAATTGGTATTTGTGCTAATACAGCATGCGTCAAAAGGTCTTCAGGGCTTCTCGTGTATTAGCTGCCACCACGGAAGTTAGTCACTTGTCTCGGAAAGTGATGAAACTCTAATCCATGTTAATCTTCAGATTAGAGAGAATTAATTGTATATTTATTAACGGATATTTGACGTTAATAATAGCAACGAATGAAAGGTACGGAAAGCCGCACGCTGACAAATACCAGGAAATTATGAATACGTGGGTTATGAGGGAAGCTTTACGCTACGTCACTTCAGTTCTGCTACTAAGAAAATTCCAGAAACTTGATTTTTGCTGTACGAAGTGTATGTACTAAATAAATATAGAACCATGATTAGATCAGAAATAAAGACAGAAGCAAACGCCTGTAACTGAGGAGGTTCCCTAAAGTGCAAATCTTAATGTATAATGTCACGTATCTACGCATACAAATGCGTATTTACGCACTTCCACAATTTTGCAGTGTACGTACGCCGTAGCAGGGTTAGAAATAAAGCTGTGAACATTGAATATATACTCACAGGTGATGTACCACTGTGTGCATGCTCAAGCCGGTCGACTTTCTTGTCAGTCCACTCAAAAGTGGATCTGATCATGTATAGATCGAAAACACAACATGTAGTTAGAAAGTCGGTACATTTGGATGAATATGTTGGCGGTATTTCAACCGACATGGCCTACCTATAGATTGTCCTGACATCTTATCAAATAGTTAGACGTAATCGCAATATAAACTCTCCTCACAAATTGTCGCAGGTATATCTGCACATATCTACCAGACGTTCAGGATATTTCCCGAACTCTGCGTTGAATTAGCAAAAAGTTGTGAAGTCGGCTGTGTATACATACCTTTATAAAATTTTCCATACTCAGGGCATGAAAGCAGATAGGGGGAGTGGAGGCATAACTGCACTCAATCTTAGCCTTGGCGGTAGATGGAGGTGAGTGATTATTCTCACGTATTAATGATCTTCTTGCAATAACGCGGGCGGAGCTGATTTTTTTTAACGATCCACTTCCGCCTTTGCTCGACCCAATCCTGCACTGTGAGATGAGCCATTTATGTATGCTGTTTGTAATTAACTGCAGGACGAGAGAATGTGTACAGTAGAATTTACAGGTTGTGTGCTGTGCAATGGAGTTTTTATACAATGAGTAGTCTTCTCAAGTTCATATGTTGAAAGTATTTACCGTATTTAGCCTTATTTGAGAGAAATGAACTTAGCTTTCCTGATGGGCTTCCGTCGCAACATTGCATCACGTTCAAAGTGAACTCATGGTGTTTCACATTGTAGCACAAACCTGCTGCAGAGCCCTACGTCTGCAGGACATGATGGGTCTGTACCTACAGACCTCATAGCACTATAACTCATCCTGTATTGGAATGTGGGCATAGACAGCCGATTAGATACCAGACAGTTTCTGGTTCATGGTGGTGAATGGACCTGTAACATTGAGAAGAGCCTGAAGGAAATAGGTTTTATAGCTGAGAGGCGGGTGGAACTGACGCACTATCGTATCCATTAGGCTTTTAATATTACCAGTGTTGATCATTCGGATTCTCCTACCTAGGTGTATTCGTGATCATATATATATATATATATATATGGTAATCTTATAGATGAACTGAGGGAAGTTTTGGAAGATGTGCAAACCACATTAATTGTAGGCATCTTGTTGGTCATTAACCTAATTGTCTGATACAGACATCATAGCGTCTCTGTCTGTAATGAATATTTAAATTGAGTCTCATCTCCCCTTGTTTAATTCAACTCCAAGTGGCTCTCGATTACCCCACTGCTGCTGGAATTTGTTAGAGGCTTAAATTATTTTCTCCGTTGCGTTCTCTAATCGCACCACCTTTTATATAAGGTTCAGTCCCTTCAGAACATTTCATCTTGTACTTCGCCTATTTTATGACGAGCATTTAAAGAAAACTGCATGGGACTGTTGGAACGAGAGTGGTTCAAGTGCAGATCACGATGTCCGCTGGAACGCTGTTGCTAATCGTGGGTTTAAGCATACACGTACTTGCGTGTAATTGCGTGCATTGGCGTGCGCATGTGGAATGTCTGACTACGCATTCTTAATGTTTGCCATCCCGAAATGTTTAACACATTTATAAAATATACAATGATGTGTCAAACACAACAAAATTTTATTTTATAAAGTTTATTATTGTACTAGGGCTACATGTTTCGATTCTTACACAGTCATCTTCAGGCCTTTCTAAGAAAATAGATCCTTACTTAAAATGTTTAAAAATGCGCTATGGGATCCCAAACGCTTACATTCTTGATAAAACTACGTGTAAAATGCATGTGTCGTTTTGCAAAACGACACATGCATTTTATACATAGTTTTATCAAGAATGTAAGCGTTTGGGATCCCATATCGCATTTTTAAACATTTTAAGTAAGGATCTATTTTCTTAGAAGGGCCTGAAGATAATTCTGTAAGAATTGAAACATTTAGCCCAAGTACAATAATAAACATAATAAAATAAAAAAGTTGTCGTGTTTGACTGACACATCATTATATATTTTATATGTCTGACTACGCACTTATAGATCGCGGTTCGATTCGAAGTGCTGGGACTTTACCCCGCCCTACAGCTGCTAAAAACAGCACTTGTATCCACTAAACCCCCTTGCCATCAGTATTCTGGACTTTACCCCGGAACAGAACGTGTGGAGCATAAAACTGACCACTGAGCCTTCATCCAGTGCAGAGGCCTTCAGTGTGTATAGTGTTCCTTTCATTTCCCGCAAACGGCTTCGTGGCACCAAGCTTGGTTTTAGAAGTAACTTTTTTTTTTTTAATAACCGTAGAAACTGCCATACGTAAATAAATCAGCGAAACAATCGTCGTATTCCGCCCCGGCGTATTTCAGTCTCATACCCGACGTCTTAATTTATTTTTGTCATCTCTAAGTTAATCGTGCACAAAAATTGAAGTTCAACACTGTGACAGCGAAAGGCACCAAAAGGGCCTGCACTATGCTCTTGGGAGCCAGGTTTAGTTTGTTCGGCGCTGTCTTATCGCCTGTACTGTCGCTTGTGGCCATTTATTGCAGTTTAACCTCTGACCTCATGATCCTCACCAAGTAACGATCTTAACATGTGCTCTCTGACCCAACATTCAGGCTTCACAGGGGTGGAAGATGTAGAACTTTGTGCAAGCGCCAGAAACTAGAGAAGCTGCAGGATCCTGCTGAAGGGAAGGTTTAACACTGCACAATAGGAATTTGCCGTCTGTTTTTCGCAGCGTTTTGTTTCGACTGCGGAATAACTAATCAGCTTCATAGATCAGAGTACTTCTTGATAAACTGATAGCGGATAGTCGCTAAGATGATCAGAAAGTCCCTTTCCGTTAATGGAATATGAAGGCTCAGTGTGCCCATTAGGAATCTTCATGGACTCGATCCCGATCCAGTTGAATCCAGTCCACACCTTCGAATTCCAAGATGCTTTTTAATATTATCCTCCGGTCTGCGCAGGGGTTTCCTCATTGGTCTCTTCATTCCAAGTTTAGCGACTTCCATGTTTTTTTATGTATTCATCATCTCCTATGCTGACATCGACGTTAGCTTTAAAAATGTATGACAGTGGCTATAAAAATGTGTGAATGGAACTCATTTAAATGCAGGGCGATGGATTTTGAAATGTACCCCACGTGTCGCCCTTGTATCGATTTTCAAACATGCGTGCGTTTTCCAGATACGCATTTGTCATGTTGCGGAACACGCAAACGATCCCATGTGGAAGGTAGTGGAATTTCTGGAAGATCAAGGTGCAGCCTTGGCCTGACGTGTATCATCTCAGAAACCCAAACCCGTCATGTGACAACGAAGTTCGAATAAACTAAGACAAGATGGCATGGTAGGTAGATACGTACGGTAATGAAGAACATTTTACAAGAACAGTAACATAAGTGTCAACATTTACACTGCAATGAAAAGTTATCTGTATAACCATTATACTTCTCGGTTTTGGAACTTAACCCGATTCACGACTTTTAATTATTCTTGAGGCAAGCGGTGGGTCTCCCTTGAAGTAGGATCAGACCGTTACGAGGTTGGTAATTGGGTAACAAAAAGCAGAGGATAAACATTTGTGCCCTGAGCGGAATTCGACCCACAATCCCAGTGTGCTGGAAATCTAAGAATGTGTGGGTCTTAGAACGGCTACAGGAATAAACGTAATGATTTTTTTTTCTCTAACCACTTCCTCCGAAGAAAAATAATAGTTGCTTAGTCACTCAATAAAATCCACCTTCTTTTGTGGAACCCGAAGGATCTTTGCCGTGTTCACAAGAGCCCACAAATCTCATGCTGTCCCCTTTCGAAGTGAGTTGTTAGCTCCCTGTCAAATTTCCAGGGTAAAAGATCACCTCTTGTTTGCTGTCTGCGGTATACACTGTATTCTCAGCTATCCTTCATATCTGGTGGCCGAAACCTGATCATGCGCCATGCTGTGGTAACAAGGGACCCACTTAACATGGTGCTCGTTTCGTGTACAAATTCTGGACTAACTTTTCTTAAACAAATTTTTTTTTTTTTTTTTTCCGGACTCTGTGAAGTACCCACATTTCAACGTCGTGCTGGTGCTTATATGCGAGTAAGTGTGACGTGACCTCATGAATAAAACCGTCTTAGTTGCTATTATCGTGAGTTATATATATAAATATATAAATAATGTGGCGTGTAGACCACTACAGAGTTGGAAAAGCCAGTTGCTTGAAGCAAATCAACCATAAGCTTTTTTTTTGGGGGGGGGGGGGGTTTTTTCTTTTGTGAAAAAAAAAAAAAAATTTTTTTTTTAAACCTTTTTTATTTTTTAAATATTTTTAAATTTTTTAAAAAAAAA
>Ga0123355_10018719_pt1 | contig 11002 bp, 3 predicted proteins | sample TergutEmb28metaG_3_FD_89872 | JGI IMG/M metagenome (GOLD analysis project Ga0123355, IMG submission 89872) | Embiratermes neotenicus P1 segment gut microbial communities from Petit-Saut dam, French Guiana - Emb289 P1 | ecosystem: Host-associated > Arthropoda: Insects > Digestive system > Gut ...
CCGCACCGCTAACCTCTAAACGTTGCATTTTATATATTTATTCAACAAATATAGGTACTGAATATTTTAAGCACGGTATTTACTCTCGGTTTTTTCCTCTTCAAAATGCAGTTTGTTTCATAAATCTAACGTATTTGCATCCTGTATTATTCACATTTTATATACAGAGTGTGCTAAAATTAAAAAAAAAAAAAAAATCCGGCGCCAAAAGGTTAAGCTACTTACGAATGCTTTTGAGACTCACTAAAGTAGGATATATATATAATTCAGCTTCTGAATATGTGAATATGATGCAGAAATACGCACAGTTTATAAGTTGTTATTTTCGTTTTAAGTGTTTTTTTTTCACTGTGAAATTATTATTATTATTATTATTATTATTACGGTATGTCACAATTGAAATTGTTCTTACGAAGACCACTGTATTAATATTGTTTAAGGAATTAATTTCTGCTCTTCACAATGCTAGTTTTACGCACAATCTATTTCGTCTTTAACACGGAATTCATACATAAAACGTGTCACGGCTGCTATTGTGGTCAAATTGCTCTTTAACTTTTTAAAGCCTAAGAATAACCTGAAACATTTCGAGATCCAGTACGTACCGAGCAGTAATCACCCTTCGCCTCGGTTATAAAAACCAGCCAGTTAATGTTGTATAAGGAAATAATCGTAGTTCTGGGAACCATACAAAACAAGTAAATGCATTCTTTGAGCAGAGCGTAAAACTTTTTAATGTTCAACCTGGTTGTACATAAAGTAACCACTGGGAATTGAAACGTTAAGGCAAAGTTTCTAAGGAGTTGTTGACACGAAATTTACTTAAGAAGTATTTTAATAGATTCGCCTGTGCAAAAGTAGGACTGTTGGAAAGGGTGCAGAAGGAAGCCTCGGCGTCTAATTCAGAGTTCTGTTCCGTCTTTCTTTGAAAAGGATGCGGAAAAGGAAAAATGCCTTAGACAGTATAATGTCTATATCTGCCGAGATAGCAACTGGATATCTTTCGAATAGAAGGCTATAGCTTACAGTAAGCCAACATGCGTAATGGTTAGATAGGCAGATTAACATTGGGTTCGAGCCCTTAACGGTCCCGATCCACCTAGGCCTTATATATGGGCCCTTTGTGCCCCATAATATCATATCAACTCAGGAGAGCCCTGTTCTTTACTAAAAGTTCCAGATGGCCTCCAGACTTAAAATCTTAATGACCTCTGGGTCCAAGAAAGGAACCCAGATATACTATTTCTTTTCTCTCAAAAGTCCCAGCAAACGAACCTCCTCCAGGTTCCGTAGTGGGGACCGTATGAGAGAGATATTCGTCTACAGCGCATTTTGCATATTTCTAAAGGACCTAATAAAAATTCCTCTAATAAGAAGGCCCCAAGAAAGAAACGCCCATCCGTGTTCCCCAAAAGCGGGACACCTGTGGAAATAGACGCCCATTTCCGAGCCCTGCTTAACATATCTTGGGATTCCCCAGTAAATGCTTAATGGTTACTTAGACTGTGTGATGAGATAACATTTTAAAGAATGTTAGAATTCCCTTGATATTTAGTTTTGTTCTTAAATTATTTTTGTACAAAATGTGTGGATCATTTTCGAGTTAGACAACTCTCTACAAAACAATTGAGATGCTTAGAAGTAATGAAAACAAAATTTATATCAAGTAAATTAGGCATAACATTGAACTGTTGATTTTTGGCTCGAGTAATTATTAATGCTTGTTTTAAAGACCAGCCATCACATTTTGTGAGATCAGTAAGCAAACACTCAATTTACGTTTAGAATACGAAAGTACGAAGACATCATTTAGATACGGTGTATGATTGTGCGTCTCTGCTGATTATTTCCTGGCGTCCATTTTCTTTGGACTGCTTGACCCTTGAAAATCAAGGAAAGAGGTTTCTCACTAGCACTGGGAACCACTCACCCAGCAGCACTGTCTCGTATCCTCAGAAACAACGCTTTGAGAAGTAATATTTGCTGCGGAAGAATGTAGCCTGTACGTATTTCAAGAAACTTATATTAATGAAACAAATTACAAAAACGTCAAATAGTTTTTATTTTTTTTTTATTATTTCGAGATCATTTTGCTTTTAACAAAACTGAATAAATATTTTTTCTACTTATACTGTGTCTTGTGTGCTTTTATTGTATAATTTACCCCTTAGGTTTGCAAGTTTTAACGCGAGGTATCAACCTGGGAATTAGGCAGCTACTGAATACAGCAAAATCTTATAGACGGTATCAGTCTGTTTACATGCAGCAGAATGGTAATACCAAGCTAAGAGCCGCCTGGCACTCACGTACTTCCAGTATTATTTGCAAGACGATTTTTTTTTCAGATAATTTAGCTTTGTTCACTAATATAAGACAAACACCTTCCATCTTCACATATTATTGCCTTCAGATCAATTTTAATGACTAACACATCGTGCATGTTGTTGTCACAAAGCATGGAATCGAGAAATCTCCACTGTAGTACTATTATAGTCGGAAATACCACACAGATCTAACACGTTAGTGGAGTTACAAATTTTTGCCTATTATTTTATGCTGCTATCTTTAAACTACGTAGAAATGAGTGGTGGGATATTAGTGAATGATGAATAGGAAAGCATTTGAAAGGAAGAGACCGTGGCTTGATTCAATTTCTTTTCAGGTATTTAGTTTGACCGCCCGAACAAAACAAGGACATCTCGTGATGATCCAACAAAGACTTACGCAGGACTTCTGTGTAATACAGTCTTTAATGTTACAGCTGCACCAATTGGTAGGCGTATAGTATCAAGAACATTCTTGTTCTTAAACATTTGTAAAATTAGTGTGCTGTAAATAACGTACATACACCGTTGGACCAATGGGATGATTTAGAGGTTGACGTCAGGCCAAAGATTGACTCTGAACATACCCACATTAACACTTCAGTGACTCCCTCGGTGCACTCCGTTGACCTTTAATTTTTCATATGCTGCCGGCCTCGGTGCACCAGTGGCGAAGAATCCATTTACATGTACAGTAAATTTAATGCCTTACAACAAATCAGTATAGTTCCGGCAAACATAACCACATTATTTTATTCAGGAATGACCACTTGTTTCGGTCTAAAAAGACCACCATCAGGCTACAATTAAAAAAAATAGATTTCAATACAGTGTAAATTTATGCACTGTATAATAGCTTATTCCATTTGAACCTTTGAATTAGCAGGGATAGTGGCCGCTTTAGGAAAAGGGGGTCTATAGTGCAGCTTGAGACACGCAATTCTTCAGCAAGACACAGAGTGCGATCGGTCGGTCAGTCACAATCATCCGTCACCCACGTTTACTACATCAGTCGTTTTGCTTCTAGCCACGATAATGCTAAACTAACTCCATGCAGCAGAATCCTACTTGAGAAGCTAACGTTTTCTCGCCTAGTCAAGAAGTTCCCCGCATTTTATGGAACCTGAAAGTTCATTACCGCATTCACAAGGGTCCACCACCTGTCCCTATTGTGAGCCAGATAAATTCAGTCCATGACCCCGTCCCACGTCTTGAAGATCCATTTTAACATTAGCCTGCGTCTTACAAGTAGTCTCTCTACGTCAGGTTTACCCACCGTAACCCTGTAAACAACTTTCTCCCCATACTTGCTACATGTGACGCAGATCTCATCATTTTGATTTGATCGCTCGAATAATATATGGTGAGGAGTACAAATCATTAAGCTCCTCTATATGTAATCTTCTCCACTCCCCTATTTTCTCTTTCCTCTTATGCCCAAATATCCTCCTTAGTACCCTATTCTCAAGGACCCCCAGCCTGTTTTCCTCCCCACGATAATGTTAATGTTATGTAGTGGTGTTTGTACCTTGAATGTCTTTTTCTCAAGTCATGCCAACGTGGCACCGTCGTGTTGAAGGACGGGTCTTTGATAGGCCCCGGGCACAATGCGCTGTTGCCGACTCGAAATAAACTCGGAGGAAGCTGCTTTCCTCATGTAATACGTTTAACCGAAGTTACCGGTGCGCGAACTTTGAGGCAGATTTGTCATGTGGCAAAATTGGTGCCTGAGTGCCTTCCGGTTTGAAACCAGCCCAGCCCGCTGTGGAGTGTAGGCTCTTCTGCACGTGTTTTGGTCCGATCGTGCAGTGACTTCTATCTGTGCGCAGTGAGAAGTTTTTGTATTGGCCATCTGTGCAGTCGCTGTCCGGCCACCTGACTCTTTTAGCACTTGGTCTTTAGACTGTCGCAGCAGGCTTGTATGGCGGCCCCCTATACCGATTACAGAGGCTGAGCGAGACCAATAGGCTGTCTGGGCCTTTTGGTGGAGAAAAGAAGTACAGCCTTTGGCCTTTAGCTATGTCTTAATTATTCCTGCTGATTTCGCATTGACGCTTGTCTCCCATTTTCCACCTGCGGAAGGAAACACCCGGTAGCCGAAATATTGTAGCGTAAAAGCCCGAAGACAACGGACGGTAACTCAGTAAGTTATCCCATGTGAACCGGCATGTCAGATGACAATTCATCGCCCGACAAGACCTATCGTACTTCACATGCTCCATCTGGCCGATATCTCTTTGGATTACACACACGTAGTCACATGTTTGTACATATGCTGCGGACAAGTATGGACAGCTGCGAGCTTGTACTTGAAGAGGTTCACTGTTATATGTTTTTGGTTTCGCAAAAATGTGGGGTTATACTTGTCAACTTTATGTATTCTAAAATTTCAGCATTTTAGTGTTTTGAGCGATCAGTACCTGCATTAACGTGCTAGTCTTGTGTTCCTCTGTTCAGGTAGACTGCCTTAGGATGGCACTCCGTTGCCGAAACGTGTAGGAGTAGACATCAGGCATTGTAATTTATGACTTGTATTGTATTGCATTTTATTGGGTGCATTTGTAGGGTGATAAATTGAATCTAAAAATGCATGATACGAGTAACACGAAATTATCAGACAAATTTTGTTGAGCATATTTTGTGTAACTCTGTACAGCTGGCTCAATGCATGAGAGAGAAATGGCTGCAACACCTGCCCGGTGACTTAAACACGTTTCGGGAGGACGCTAATTCGAGTCTAGTGAAGTACATTATGCAAATGTCAATTGTGCCCATTTAAAGCACCATGATTGGTGTAAATGGCTGTGCCGTGGAAATGGAACGGGAACACCCCCCCCTTTCCGTCGAAGTACTATGGAAAGTGACCAGTGACTGGCAGCGGGTGTTGGCGAGAGACAGATGTTCTGCTTGTGTTAGGGATAATCAGCGGTTAAAAATGGAATATTGAGAGGGGCAATGGATGTGCCACATAGAGGGGTTGAAAAATATGATATATGTTGAATATGCTCTGAAATTCTAAACGAAATGTAGCAACTGGGAGACGTGACTCTAGACGGGAAGTTACTACTTCTTAACAGGAATAGGATATTCGGTCTTAGAATAGATCGTATTGTCTAGGTGCGTAAATGATCCAGTGGCATTATTTTGTGATCACTGTGATGAAATTTATGTTGTACCAGACCATCGAGTATTCTATATTAGCTACGTAATTACTGTCTTTTAAGGAAGTATCTCATTCCATTAACAACACGTACAAAAATATACAATCAGCGGTGTCAATTTTATCAACGGACGGTATGAGATCTACATATTGATATTTCTGAAACACCTAATGGGTTCTGACATTTAGACAACAGAAGAAGTACAGGAACCTGGAATGGCCATTTAAATATCACATATTACAAAAACTGGTGCTATAAATATGGTTTCACAATGTCTATATTAAGACGTCAGAAGTAATTCTTGCGTCACATCATTGAACTTGTATCGAATGTATCCAAAAAAAAAAAAAAAATTTCGGGGTTTGCATAAATGAATGGTATGATTTTGAACGTCAGTAATGTAGGACTCGTGTGGTATAAAACAGTGCAAGTGACAACACTGGATTCTATCACCCAAACAGTTTTCTCACACACTAGATGTTCCTACCTGAAGCTCGCTCAAGGTCACAACGTCCAAGATTCTGACTGTCGTTGGTGCCGTTGCACGCTGTTGATCATGTTCACGGACAGAGAAAAAAACGCAGTGTGTCTTGTGGTTCGCGAAAACAAAATGGTGTCCATATTGATATCTATTAAATGTCATATAGTTCATGTGAAATTTTTTGTGTTTTTCTAGTAAAATAAAACATTTCCTTTTCCTCTAACTGCATTTTCCTAATTGGACGCCTTAAATCCTACCATTCTTTTATGAAAACTCCGTATAGTACTCCTACGTTTTAGGTACTTTTTCCCATACTTTCTCCAGGAAAATCTCATTTGTATAATTTACTTTAATGGTACTTGTTGAGACCAATTAAAAGTTTTGTGTTTTATGTTACTCCGCTTCCATTCTGCCGGAAAACCGTTGTCTACTGTGAATTGATTTTAGTTTAGACTGTTCTGTGAATACGTTTTCAGTACCGACACGTGTGCTTTATTAAGTACGGTGAAGGTTTAGTGAATGAGAGGTTCTGCCACAGAAGAAGGAAGATCGGCTGACCTGGTAGAGGAAAATAACGCTCAAAATCGCGTAATTAGAATAAAAAATAGCAAAAGTTTATTCTGTATAACAGAAAAGAAGAAAATGTGGGTACGTTAGGAAAGATGCGGCTGAAACAAACAATCCTAATATAAAAGCGTCTGTTTGTTGCACCGCCGTCAGACTTGGCTCAACAAGGGGAAAGGGCCTGGCTCCCGAAAAAGTGGCTTCAGTTTTATTCGAAATCGTGAAGTAATTTTCGTTATTTGCAACCTACAAAACAAACAAATCATGGGCACAGAGTGAAAAACTTCGCTGCCACGTACATTGAACCTAGTAAAGCACAAAGTCAGCACACGAGAGGACGTGCTTTGTGCCCTGTATTTAGTGCGTAATGCCAGCAGATGCCATTTATTGATTTGTTTTTACGTTCGAATTGTCTCCATGGCGGGAAAAACCCGCCATGGAGATAGTGCTGTTGTTACCTACTGTACGAGATGTTCAAATGGCCTGTCCCATTTGAATATCTCGTTTTTTGTACACAGTGTTCGCAAATTTAATATTATGAATTTTATTCTACTGGTTTTTATTGCAGTAACAAATATTGGCCTAACTTCAATTCTTCAGTGGTTATATACTACGTAATATCCTGTATACTGCTAAGTAGCTTGTTGAGTGAAGTATACAAGAAATTATAGTGTGAATGAAAGAGGAAATCGTATTTCAATTTCAATTCATTTAACCCTGTATTTCCCTGTTCTCTTTGTGAAGAAATGTCTGTTCGTTAGAATAATTTACTACTTTCGATTACAAATTGTCACATTTTGCTATCCGTCTGCTCTAATCTCAGTTCATTTTGTACCATTACATCACAACACTTCCATCCTTTACAAATATATATATTTTTATATTTCTTCGTCCTTTATTATTTTGATATCCTTTGTAAAATACGTTTGGTCTATGTCTTGGTCTGCTGTTACTGTTTATGATATCCGTCCCCTATCGACTGTTTCGTGTCATTTGATATAGAATTCTGTTAGGTCTCCCAACCCCCCCAAGTAACGTGGCTTCGAATATGTCGCTTGGTATCTGTGCTGATCTCCAAAATTCCGCTTCCCCTGCTAATAAATTGATGCTTGTTTTCTCATCACAATAATATACCGACACATCATGTAACAAGATGTTTTAAATAAAGTCCTTTTAGTACTTAATTTATTTTTATGTTTACCTGTTTATCCAATAATAAATTTTTCATGTGTATTGCCGCACATTTGTATCTGCTGAATTCCCGATTCGAGGTCACGGCTGTATTGCACTTACATCCTATGTGACGTTAGTGTAGTATCATAAAACAAGTATTGGTGTATTGAGTAATGCGGTTTTCTTGTATGTGGCACCGTTTCATTTGTTAGAGCATATAATATCCCCGAAGGCCATACTCTTCAGGTTTACACCTTGATAGCCTTGCATTTTCTGGTACAATTATTAATAACCCTGATTACTGTTGATGCCCCTACTTCGATTTAAGATCAGATGCTGCACGTACTGACTGCAGTAGTAGCTTTCCTCGGTCACTCCATAAAGCCCCGAGGATTGTCAGACTGTCATTTTTCGGAACCGGAATTTGAACACAGGGTCTCACTTATATGAAGTACTAGAGGTTTGAAATAGCTCAGTCGGTGTAGCAACTCGCTATTTGTTGGACAGTCCGGGGATCGAACCCCGGTGGAGGCGAGACCTTCCACACGCGTCCAGACTGGCCCAGGGGCCCACCCAGTCTCCTGCAAAATGTGTATCGGATCTCATTCCCGGGAGTTAAGCGGTCGGAGCGTGGTGTTGGCCACCCATCCGCATCTAGAGCCGAGGTTAAAGAAAGAGTAGTGTTACACTTCTACTCCTAGTTCGGCCTTCATGGCCTGATCTTGGGTGAAATTTACCTCGTGTTTCCTTCACTGTCCGTAGGAGATAATTGAAGGATTACAGTATAATGAGTTGATATAACATCATTAAATAAAGCAAGAAACAACACACTACACATAACCAGCGTCGTCGTCTTCATTTACTACATTTTGCCGTATTGACATCGTTAATGACCGTTGTTCTGGCTTGCCTCTTTGACCCTTTTAACGGCTATCGGTCGATACACCAACATGACAATTTTCGTTTCCATTTGCATACATCCCAGTTGTAGAGGAATACTGGGTAAAAAAATTTGGTTCACAGTAATGAAGTGGAAACGCTAGCCGCCATATAGATAGTGAACAAGATTGAATCGTCATGTGCATGTCACGGCTGCGTGTGCGAAAGAGCAAAAATGGCTCAATATACTAGTAAGTTACATTTCATATATTACTTACTCTTCTTTACTTTCACATACACACGGGTGTTCTTTTCCAAATGTTTCTGTTTAGTGTAGGATTTCTTAAAATAACGATATTTCGTTACACAGAGCGGCGTGTCTGATACATTTTTTGTTTGTTTGTTTGTTTTTTTGCAGCGGATACGTGTAGACAACACGTGTCCTTTTGTATTGTAACATGTATCAAATGCATCCAGTACGTTCCTGTTTTTTTTTTTGCTGCATATGACGCGAACAAATAATATCTTTTCTGTTGAGTTGTTACGCTTAAAATTTTCTTCCAAATTTTGAAGTGTGGCAACCCGTTTTGTAATACAGTAACTCAGTGCATAAACTTTATAACAATCTGCACATAACTAAATTATGTTTTGTTTAATAGAACATGTTTCTGTCTAGGCTAATATGTGAACCTGAGGATGGTCTAACCTAGGCCGAAACATGTCGTTTTATTAAACAAACTAGAAATTACGACAGTTGTGTTATGACTGCTATTAATTTTATGTGCGAAGTTCTTCCAGAATATTTTTATTGTATTTTTGCTTGTGACAATTGCAGTCTACTATATAATTTCCTACTTCGTTCCACTTGGCAACTGAATTAAATATATTTTTGTTTTGTTGTTGCACGTGACGTAGCAATCGACGCTTGTGTTCCTCGCACGTGACATCTCTATGCACTATATTGTGTTACTGAACACGACACATGCATCGGATATATTCTTGTTCCTTTTTTTGCTGCATCTCGTGAATTTATGAGTCGCTTAGTGTGTGTTTGCCTGTTGCTAGGAGGACTGCCTCCTGGCAACAAGCAAGTACACACCGGAAAATAATCAACTTCGGAGCATTAAGACGGAATATGAATAGTAGATTCCTGCCAAAGTACCATCCGCTACGTTCCAAATACCATGACACACCACAACAAAAAGGACGCTGCATTTTATGAAGAAACATTCAGCAATGCCGACAAAATTATCTACTACAATGCAATATATATTTCACGGTTTTTAAAACATTTCTATTGCTGTGCATTGCAAACCAACAAAGACTGATATGTTAATCTGACCACATAAACCACTGTTATTATTATCTGGTTGTTTTATTTATTTAAACAGCCTGAGAATGACCACGTAATTTATTGAAACTTGTAACCGTATATCTTGTAATATAGTACACATTATTTGTGTGAATGATAATTAGTAACTGTTCTGTAACATTGCACCCTTCTGGTGGAAGCTCTCAGAAAGTGCATATAAATATAACACAATGCTAACAAACAATTTGATTTATTAAACAACAATACAGAAAAAAAATACAATCATGAAAACTCTTACAAAATAATTCCAAATAATTCGAGCTGGCTTCGTGTTACTAAATAAATAAATAAATATATATATATATATGTCCTTAAACAACGCATGAAGGACTACCAGTAACACGACTTAACTCACACGGAGCCAGCATGGAACCCTTTGGTCGCGACTGAGAATACGCCGAAACCAAATTTCGCAACCAGTTCTAAACGTAATTTTGACTAAGTCAACTGCTCAGACGACCAAACCAGAGTGTCCACTAGAAGAGCAGTTTCAGGCCCTGGGTAGGGCAAAACAGGGGAGAGGAAGAGGCGCAAACAGGTTTACACGGCGCAGAGCCATAATCTCGTTACTAAGGTCCTATGTCAGGAGTTCGAGACTAAACATGGCACAAGATGATCTCATTAAGTTCTCCGGCTTTCGCTTACAAAGTCTTTCTGTGTGGTTTATACAGGGTGTCCAAGGAGGAATGTGCCAGACTTCGGGAGAGTGTTCCTTATGTTAAAGTATACCGACATAACCCAAAACACCTATATCCAAAGTTGAACGGTTACGGAGATAAAGGCCAGAGAAGTTTGAAACTTTGACAGCTGTTACACACTTATTGATTACCAAGTACATATTAAAACTGGCAGGAATATGTTGTTTCTGTAATGTTAATATCTGTACTTAACATGCAATGAAAGTATGAGTGACATAAAGCCATTGCATTGAACTACATAAACACTCGCATTGACGCCGTAGTCGTCCTTAGGGTTCCAAGCACTTTACATGGGCACGCAGGCACAATGTTGACTGCATTCCAGTCTCAAGGACATGCGCAGTGTACAC
>Ga0123355_10018720_pt1 | contig 11002 bp, 10 predicted proteins | sample TergutEmb28metaG_3_FD_89872 | JGI IMG/M metagenome (GOLD analysis project Ga0123355, IMG submission 89872) | Embiratermes neotenicus P1 segment gut microbial communities from Petit-Saut dam, French Guiana - Emb289 P1 | ecosystem: Host-associated > Arthropoda: Insects > Digestive system > Gut ...
GAGTTCATCACGGCGCGCACATGGTGACAGGCGAGACGACAGTGACAAGCGAAACGATAGTGACAGGTGAGAGCGAGACCGTCCGGCTGGCGGCCGCGGCAGCGCGAGACCGCGCCGTCAGTCACCTGACCAGCCTGCAGAGCCCGGCGGGATGGTGGCAGGGCGAGCTGGAGACCAACGTCACCATGGACGCCGAGGATCTGCTGCTCCGCGAGTTCCTGGGCATCAGGACCGAGGAGGAGACCGAGGCGGCGGCACGCTGGATCAGGTCGCAGCAGCGCTCCGACGGGACCTGGTCGAACTTCCATGGCGGCGACGCGGACCTGTCGACCACGGTCGAGGCGTATGTGGCGCTGCGGCTGGCGGGAGACGCTCCCGGGGCCGACCACATGACGCGCGCGGCCGGCTTCATTACCACCAGCGGCGGGATCCCGGCGACCAGGGTATTCACCAGGATCTGGCTCGCACTGTTCGGAGCGTGGCCGTGGGACCAGCTGCCGGTGATTCCGCCGGAGCTGATCTACCTGCCGCGCTGGGTGCCGCTCAACGTGTACGACTGGGCATGCTGGGCACGCCAGACGATCGTGCCGCTGACCGTCGTCTGCTCCCAGCGGCCGGTCCGGCCGCTGCAATTCGCCCTCGCCGAGCTTTATCCGGCGCCCGGCGACACGCAGCCAGCCAAGACAGCGGCCTCCTGGCGGGATGACCCATGGGCGATGGCGTTCGGCGGCCTGGACCGCGTGCTGCACGTCGCCGAGCGCAGGCTGCGCGGCCTGCGGCCGAAGGCCGCGCTGCGAACCGCTGCCTACCGGCGGTGCGCGGAGTGGATCATCGCCCGCCAGGAGGCGGACGGCTGCTGGGGCGGCATCCAGCCGCCGTGGGTGTACTCGCTGCTGGCACTGCACCTGCTCGGCTATGAGCTCGACCACCCGGTCATTAGGCGCGGCCTGGAGGGCCTGGACCGGTTCACCATCATCGAGGACGGCGCCGACGGCAAGGTGCGCCGGCTGGAGGCCTGTCAGTCTCCGGTCTGGGACACGGTGCTGGCGATGGTGGCGCTCGCCGACGCGGGAGTGCCCGCTGGTCATCCCGCGCTGCAGAACGCCGCCCGCTGGGTGCTGGCAGAGGAGATCCGCGGTCCCGGTGACTGGCAGGTGCAGCGGCCCGGTCTCGCGCCCTCGGGATGGGCGTTCGAGTTCGACAACGACGGCTACCCGGATGTCGACGACACCGCGGAGGTCGTGCTGGCGCTCGGCCGGGTGGAGCAGCCAGACGATGCAATGGCCGCGACAGCGGGCGCGGCCGCGGCGAGGGCGCTCACCTGGATGACCGGTATGCAGTCGCGGGATGGCGGCTGGGGCGCCTTTGACGCCGACAACACCTCCCGGCTGGTAACCAAGCTGCCGTTCTGCGACTTCGGGGAGGTCGTCGATCCGCCGTCTGCCGACGTGACCGCCCACACCGTGGAGGCGCTCGCGGCCGCGGGCCTCGGCGCGAGCCGGGCAGCACGCCGCGGCGTGGCGTGGCTGCTACGGCACCAGGAACCGGATGGCTCCTGGTTCGGCCGGTGGGGCGCCAACTACATCTACGGCACTGGCGCGGTCGTGCCCGCGCTCATCGCGGCCGGGGTGCTGCCCGGCAAGCCGTGCATCAGGCGCGCGGTGAGCTGGCTGATCGCGCATCAGAACCCGGACGGTGGCTGGGGCGAGGACCTGCGCTCCTACGACGACGCAGCCTGGGCGGGCCGGGGCACCTCGACCGCGTCCCAGACCGCCTGGGCGCTGCTGGCGCTGCTCGCGGCCGGCGGCGACGACGCCATGGTCAGCGCGGAACGCGGCGTCGCGTGGCTCGCCGAGCGGCAGCGACCGGACGGGACCTGGGACGAGCCACAGTTCACCGGGACCGGCTTTCCTGGTGACTTCTACATCAACTACCACCTCTACCGGCTCGTGTTCCCGCTCAGCGCGCTCGGGCGTTACCTGGGCGGCAGCCAGTGAGCACGCTGACGGTCTGCGCGCCGCTGCGCGTCGAGGCGCGGGCGCTGCGGCGCGGCCTCGCCACGGCGGCGGGCACCACCGAGGCGCACGTCGTCAGGACCGGCTACGGGCCGTCCCGGGCCGCCGCTGCCGCTGCGAGGATCGCCGCCGCAGCCCCGGAGACGCTGGCCGTCGGCGGGGTAGCCGGAGCCCTCATCGACGACCTGCAGGTCGGTGACCTCGTCGTGGCGACCGAGGTGGTGGCCACCGAGGGCACGGGCGGCCCGGCCGTCGTCAGCTGCCCGTCCGCCCCGCTGCTGGTGGGCGAGCTCCGCCGCGCCGGGCTGACCGTGCGGGCCGGCCGGATCGCCACGGTCGCGCACCTGGTCCGGCACGGTCAGCACGCCGCGCTGGCGGCCGATGGCGCGATCGCCGTGGACATGGAATCTGCGCCCCTGCTGGCTGGGGCCGGCGGCCGTCCCGCGGTCGTCGTGCGGGCGATCTCGGACACCCCCGCCCAGCCGCTGGTAAGCCCGCGCACCGTGACCGGCGGTCTCGCCGCGCTGAGGTCGCTCCGCGAGGCGGCTCCGGTGCTGGCTCGGTGGGCCGCAGCTGCCGGGCCGCGCGAGGTGCTGCTGGCCAGCCCGCGGTCGTTCTGCGCGGGCGTAGAGCGCGCCATCGAGATCGTCGAGCTGGCCCTGGAGCAGCACGGTGCGCCGGTCTACGTGCGCAAGCAGATCGTGCACAACGCCACGGTCGTCGCCGAGCTGGAGCAGGCGGGCGCGATCTTCGTGGACGAGCTGAACGAGGTACCCGACGGCGCGACCGTGGTGTTCTCGGCGCACGGCGTCTCCCCGGAGGTCCGGCAGGAGGCCGAGCGCCGCGGCCTGGACCCCATCGACGCGACGTGCCCGCTGGTCGCCAAGGTGCACGCCGAGGCGCGCCGGTACGCTGCCGACGGCTACCTCGTGGCGCTGATCGGCCATGCCGGGCACGAGGAGGTCGAGGGCACGATGGGCGAGGCTCCGGCCGCCATGGCGCTGGTGCAAAAGCCGTCGGATGTGGCCGAGCTGCGGCCCGCCGACCCGGCGAGGGTCGCCTATCTCATGCAGACCACGCTGTCGGCCGACGAGGCCGGCGCGGTCGTCGACGCGATCACCGAGCGGTTCCCGGCGGCCACCGGCCCGGGAACGGCCGATATCTGCTACGCGACCACCAACCGGCAGCAGGCGGTTCGCGCCATCGCGGCCAGATCTGACCTGGTGCTGGTGGCCGGCTCGACGAACTCGTCCAATTCGCTGCGCCTGGTCGAGACTGCGGAACGGGCCGGCAGCAGGGCTTACCTGGTCGACAGCGCCGAGGACATCCAGCTGGGATGGCTCGCCGGGGCGTCGACCATCGGGATCGCGGCCGGCGCGTCGGCCCCGCCGGCCATCGTCGGGCAGATCGTGGCCGCTCTCGGCGGGCTCGGCGAGGTGACCACGCAGGAGGTGGTCGTGGCGACCGAGTCAGTCCAGTTCGGGCTCCCCAAGGAGCTGCGTCGGGCAGATGACAGGGCAGTACTAACCAGAAAGACGGTGTCAACGTGAGCATGCCCTTGCGCCAGAGCCTTCGGGTGGGGAGCTACCTGATGGGCCAGAAACTGCGCGGCAAGAAGAAGTTCCCTCTCATCGTCGAGCTGGAGCCCTTGTTTGCCTGCAACCTCAAGTGCGCAGGGTGCGGCAAGATCCAGCAGCCGGCCAGCATGCTGAAGCAGCGGATGCCGGTGGAGCAGGCGCTCGCCGCCATGGAGGAGTGCGGCGCGCCCATGGTGTCGATCGCCGGCGGCGAGCCGCTCATGCATCCGCAGATCGAAGTGCTCGTGAATGAGCTGGTGAAGCGGAAGAAGTTCGTGTTCCTGTGCACGAATGCCCTGCTGCTGCCGAAGAAGCTGGACAAGTTCACGCCGTCGCCCTACTTCGCCTTCGTCGTGCACATCGACGGCCTGCGCGAGCGTCATGACGAGTCAGTGTGCAAGGAGGGCGTGTTCGACCAGGCCGTGGCCGCGATCAAGGAGGCCAAGCAGCGCGGCTTCACGGTCAACACCAACACCACGTTCTTCAACACCGACACCCCGCAGACCGTCATCGACGTGCTCAACTACCTCAACGACGACCTCCAGATCGACAGCATGCAGATCTCGCCCGCCTACGCGTACGAGAAGGCGCCCGACCAGGAGCACTTCCTTGGCGTCACCGAGACGCGCGAGCTGTTCCGCAAGGCGTTCGACGGCGGGAACAGGCGGCGCTGGCGGCTGAACCACTCGCCGCTATTCCTGGACTTCCTCGAGGGCAAGGTCGACTACGGCTGCACGGCGTGGGGCATCCCGTCGTATTCGCTGCTCGGCTGGCAGAAGCCCTGCTACCTGATGGCCGACGGGTACGTGCAGACGTACAAGGAGCTGATCGAGACCACCGACTGGGACTCCTTCGGCCGGGGCAAAGACCCGCGCTGCGCCAACTGCATGGCACACTGCGGCTACGAGCCAACTGCGGTGCTGGCGACCACTTCCTCGCTGCGGGAGTCGATCCGGGCGCTGCGCAACACCTGATCGCGCCACTGGCAGTAAGCAGGGGGTGGGATGGCGGTGGAGGCCGCCGAGGCTGCTCACCGTGCGCTGCGCTGGGTTGCGGACGCGGCGAGGCCTGCCGAGGGAGGCGCTAGCTGGCCGCGGACCCGCTCGGCAGATTCGCCGCTGGCCGATGACCTCTACAGTGGCACGGCCGGCGTGCTGGTTGCGCTCGCTGAAGCCCGGCTGGACGGCATCGGGGAATTCGACGACGCCGCCCGGGCGGCCGTCGGGCGGCTCGAGTTCGTATCGGCGTCGCACGCGGCTGACCTCCGCGCCAGGCTGCGGGCCGCCAGCGATGACGTGCTGTCGGTGGAAGGGCTCGGTCTGTACAGCGGCCTGGCCGGCCAGGCGGCGGCGTTACGGATCTGGGCGGAGGCGGCAGGCGACGAGCAGGCAGCCACCGCGGCCCGGGCGGTGACGGCTGCCGTCGCCGCGGCAGCCATGTCGGGGCGTGCGCTGAGCTCGTTCCGGGACATCATTGCCGGCGAGGCCGGCATACTGCTGGCGCTGCTCGACCTGGGCTGCGAGCCTGAGGCGGCGATGGTCCTGGCCGAGCGGCTGGCTGCCAGCGCTACCTGGATCGACGGCGAGCCAGACTGGTACGCGCATCCGGACATCAGCTGTCTGCTGCCCAATTTCTCCCACGGGGCCGCCGGCATCGGTCTCGCGCTGGCAACTGCTGGCGCGAGGCTGGACCGGCCCGACCTGATTGAGCTCGCGCGGGCCGCGGCACAGCGCCTGGTCCGGCTCGGCACCAGGCCCGACGGCACGATCGCGGTGCCGCACAGCATTCCGCTGCAGGACCCTGAGGCTGCCGTCAGCTATGGCTGGTGTCACGGCCCGACGGGGACACTGCGGCTGTTCGGGCTGCTCGACCAGCTTCGCCCCGCCGAGGGCTGGCGGGACCACGCCGACTCCTGCCGCCGGGCGGTGCGGGAGTGCGGGCTGCCGGCCCGGTTGTATCCGGGGTTCTGGGACAACCTAGGCCAGTGCTGCGGCACCGCCGGGGTGGCGGAGATGGCACTCGATCACTATCAGGAGACCGGGGACCGGGCCTGGCTGGACTGGTCAGGCACGCTCGCGGAGGACGTGCTCGCCCGGAGCATTGCGGATGGCGACGGCGTCCGCTGGTCGCAGACCGAGCACCGGGCCACTCCGCCGGAGCTGCCGCCCTCGGTCGGCCGGATGCAGGGCACGGCAGGCATCGCCGGCTGGCTCCTGCGGCTCGCCAGAGTGCGTCGCGATCGTGCGGCACCCCGGCTGTCGTTGCCTGATCTGCCGCGGCTGGCAGCGGGGGCAGCCCCGGCGGTGTAGTAGCGCGGGTCGCCGTGCATCTGACCTGACTTGGCTCACGATCTTTGACTTCCGCGTTGCCCGGTGTCGGCGGGATGTTCCTCTGAGCGCTTCTTGATGGCGGCGTTCAGCTCGCGGAAGCTGTCCTCGGCCCTGCGCAGTGCCCTGCCTGAAATGGGGACGAGCAGGCCGCGGAATGTCTCGCTCTGGACTAGCCGCGTGCGGTCTCCCTGAGCCGTCAGCCGGAAGGCGTGCTCACCGCCGATGATGCCCTTGAGTCCGGCGATCCAGCGCAGCTCAACCCCCGGCTCGGCGGCCAGGATTGTCACCCTGACGACCATGGTCCGGCGGCCTTGCTGCGCGCCGCGCAGTGTGACCTGCTGCCCGACGGCGATCTCACCGATTGCCTCCACGAACAGCGGATTCCAGCTCGGGTAGGCGCTCAGGTCGGTCAGTACGTGCCAGACAGCCTGCGGGCTCGCCTGGATATCAATCGAGTCCGACATGGTCCGCATCAGCTCGGGGTTCCCCTTCGCAGATTTTACTCCGTATAAAGTACAGTGTTATGGCCAAGGCTACCCGCCGTTCGAGCCTGGACGACCGCCATGCGGCTGTCCCTTCGATATGGGATCTGCCGGCGCGTGGCCTTCGCGGGCCGCAGCCCCGGTTCAGCCGGGCGCAGGTCGCCGCTGCTGCCATCGCCATCGCTGACCGCGACGGCCTCGACAGGGTCACCGTGCGCGAGGTGGCATCCGCGCTGGGCATGGCGCCGATGACCCTCTACGGCTACGTTCCGGGCAGAGAGCACCTCGGCCAGCTGATGATCGACGCGCTGGCAGGCGAGTATTCGTATCCCGAAGTCCCCCCAGCCGACCGGACGGCGGCGGTCATAGCGCTGGCCGTGCAGGGCCGCGATATCGCACGGCGGCACCCGTGGCTGGCCCAGCTCACCGCGAGCGGCCCGGTTGTGCCAGGCCCGAACGGGCTCAGATACCTGGACTACTTCGTAGGCCTGCTGGCCGGGCCTGACATCGACACCGGAGCCTGCTTCGAGCTGATCGCGCTCATCAGCGGCTTCGCCACCATGTTCGGAGCGATGCTCACGACACCCGCCCGCCAGGCCAGCGCCCCAGCCGCGGCGATAACAGCCGCCGCGGCAACCGGGCAGTACGCCAATCTTGCCGCGGCAACTGGCGGGGCCGGGCCCCCGCGCAGCGACGAAGACGTCTTCCGGTCCTGCGTCACGCACCTGATCAACGCCCTATATCCACGGCGGCCGGGCGGTGCGCACTGACCGGAAAGAAGACCCAGCCGGGCGCGCGGCAGCGCCGTAGCGCGGGTCGCCATGCATCTGAGGTTGGAGCCTGCCGTGGCAGCAACCCCGCGGGCCCGCGGCGGGCCCGCGGCGGGGACGGCGAGGAGAGTCAGGAACGCTTCACGCGGACTGGTGGTGCTAGCGCCCAGCGGTCACTGGGCCGACGGCGCGCTGACGCCGCCCTGAGCGTTGCCCAGCCCCAGCGCGAGGATGCCGGCCGTGAAGTGGGCGCTCGCCCTGGCGCAATGCAGAGCCTGCTCCTCGATGAGCACCCTTGTGGGGTTGTTGAGTATCTCGTTCCCCTTGCGGTAGTGATCCAGGGCAACCTCGAAGCACTTCTCGGCGTCCATAGCTGACCCTTTCCTCGATTTCCTGGCGTGACGATTCTCAGCAACCTATGCGCTTGACTCCGCCGTCCTCTTGAGCCGCGCCAGCGCAGAGGCCGGGCCGGAGGCTCGAAGACCAACCGATCGCCCGGCATCGGTGGGGCACGTCTCGAACCCGTTGCTGTCCGCCGTTGCGCCGCCATTCCGAGTCTCCGTGACCTCGCGTCCGCGATAGTAGTCGTCAGCGCGCTGTCGCGTCGCGGGTCAAGGTCGCCTTTCGGCGTGCCGCCGGAGGAACTCCAGCGTCCGCTGGTTGAACTCCTCGGTGACCTCGTAGATCGGAGCGTGCGAGGCGCCGGCGAACACAACGAGCTCGGCGTCGCTGATCCCACCGGTCAGCGGGCCGGCGAACCTGGTCGACGTGCACAGGTCGTGCTCGCCAAAGGTGACCAGCGTCGGTGCCTGGATCGACCCGAGCACCGCGCGGGCGTCGTGGCCGAGCACGGCGTCGGACTGCCGCAGGAACGCGTCGACCGGTGGCATGGGACGTCCGCGGACGAAGTCCGCCAGCGAGTCGATGTACTCCGGCCGCGCCGCGTACAGCTCCGGCGTGAAGCACCACGGGAAGATCCCGGTGATGACCATGTCGGTGACGCTGTCCAGGCCGCGCGCGATGACGCGCCAGCCTTCGACCACCGCGCGCAGGAACGGATCGGTGGCGTCCCAGCCGCTGTGCAGGGACAGCGACCGCACCTTCTCGGGGTGCATGGCGGCGAGGAACATGCCGGTCGCTGCTCCGAGCGAGAGCCCGGACACGTGCGCGCTGTCGATGCCGGCGGCCTGCATGAACGCCGCAACGTCGTCGGCGAGTAGTTCGGTGGAGTAGCTGCCGTCCGGCTTGCCGGACATTCCGGCGCCACGCAGGTCGACGGTAAAGCAGGTGAATTCCCTGGCGTAGTCGGCGACCTGGAAGGCGTAGCACGCCTGGTCGGCCGCCAGGTAGGGGATAAGCACCAGCGGCTCGCCCGCACCCTGGACCTCGTAGTAGACATCGATCCCATTCGCCTGCACGACCGGCATACTGAACCCCCTCTGGCCCTGGCCCGCCAGCGCTGGCCGGCCGATGATCTATGGTGCCTGGCGGGCGCCGAAACGCGCTAGCTGCCTGATGCGCGGCTGGATACCATCGCCACGTGGCGGACAGGGTGCTGATCTACGGCGTCACCGGCTCCGGTAAGACCACCCTGGCGCAGCGGGTCGCGGAGCGCACCGGGTTGCCGTTTCACAGCGTTGACGACCTGACCTGGGAGCCCGGCTGGGTGGAGGTTCCCGCGGAAGAACAGCGTCGGCGGATGTCGGTGATCTGCGAAGGCGACCGGTGGATCCTCGACAACGCCCACACGCCATGGCGGGATCTCGTGCTTGCCAGGACCGACCTGATCGTCGCCCTGGACTACCCGCGCTGGCGGTCACTCACCTGGCTGGCCCGGCGCACCCTGGGCCGCGCGATCGACCGCCGGAAGATCTGCAACGGCAACACCGAGAGCTTCCGGCAGATGCTGTCGCGTGACTCGATCATCGTCTGGCACTTCCGGTCTTTTCGGCGCAAGCGAGAGCGGATGCGCGCGTGGGCAGCTGACCCCCGCGGTCCGGCGGTGATCGTGCTGACGTGTCCGGCAGCCACCCGTCGCTGGCTCGCTGACCTGAAGGCCGCCAGCTAAGACCATGGGGGAACGTGGTCCGCCGGGGCTGGTCATGCTATGCTCCTGAGCAGTTGCTCAGATCGATCGTTCAATACGTCGGCGGAAGGGCACGGATCATGGCGAAGGCAGGGCCGCGAGGGGGAGGGGCACGACGGGAGCAGTCGGCCGACGTGCGAGCGGCGCTGGTCAGCGCCGCCATCGACGCGCTGCGCGAGACCGGCTATACCGGAGCCAGCGCGCGGGAGATCGCCGGCCGGGCAGGCTGCAGTCAGGCATTGGTGTTCTACCACTTCGGCTCCGTCAACGACCTGCTGCTGGCCGCGCTGGATGAGGTCAGCTCGCGCCGGATGACCGCCTACCGCAGCCTGCTGGCGGAGGCGACGACAGCGACCGCGCTCGCCACAGCCGCACGGCGTATCCTCACCGCCGACCTGGACGCCGGCTACGTGCGAGTCCTGGTGGAGATGATCACCGCGTCACACGCCGTGCCGGGTCTCGGCGACCAGGTGGCCGAGCGACTGCAGCCGTGGCGCGACCTCACCGAGCAGGCCGTCCGGAATGCACTGGGAAGGTCTCCGGCCGCCAGGCTGCTGCCGCCTGGGGACGCGGCGCGCGCCCTGGTAGCGGGCTTTCTCGGCCTGGAACTGCTGGCCAGCCTTGACGACGACCGGACGTCCGCGCTCGCCCTGCTCGACCGCGCCGGGTCGCTGGCCCGGCTGCTGGACCTGCTCGGCAGTTTGCGCCTTCCGGGTGTCGGAAGGGAGGGCCGATGACCCAGCTCGATGTCGTCACCGGCGCATTCAGCTACTCAGGCGCCGCCATCGCGTCGCGGTTGCTGGCCGACGGCCACCAGGTGCGGACGCTGACCGGGCACCCCGGCCGGGCGCCCGCCGCTTCGCCGATAGAGGTGCGACCGCTGGACTTCGCCTCGCAGGACGAGCTGCGCCGGTCGCTCGACGGCGTGCACACGCTCTACAACACGTACTGGGTGCGGTTCGCCCACGGCCAGGTGAGCCACGAAGCCGCCGTGGCCAACTCGAGGGTGCTGTTCGACGCGGCCGCAGCTGCAGGCATCCAGCGGATCGTGCACGTCTCCATCACCAATCCCAGCCTGACCGCAGCCGACAGCTACTTCCGCGGTAAGGCCCAGGTCGAGCAGGCACTCGCAGAGTGCGCCGTGCCGTCGCACGCGGTCGCGCGGCCGGCGATCCTGTTCGGCCGCGGCGGCGTACTGCTGAACAACATCGCGTGGCTGCTGCGGCGGCTGCCGGTATTCGCCGTCGGCGGCCGCGGCGAGTACCGGCTCCGCCCCATCCATGTCGACGACCTCGCGGCGCTCTGCACCGACCTCGGCGCGCACTCCGACACCGTCACGCTCGACGCCGTCGGGCCGGAGTCGGTGACCTTCCGGCAGCTCGTCGAGGAGATCCGTGCAGCCGTCGGCAGCCGCTCGGTCATCGTGCCCGTTCCCGGCGCCGTCGTCCCGGCGCTAGCAGCGATGCTGGGCCTCGCGCTGCGCGACACGCTGCTGACGGCCGACGAGTACCGCTCGATGGCGGCGGGCCTGGCCGATTCGGCCGGTCCCGCAACCGGAACGACCGCAATCACGGGCTGGATCCGCGAGCACGGCGACGAGCTCGGCCGCCGCTACGCCAGCGAACTCGACCTGCACTTCCGCCGGTGAGAACCGCGACCTGGTTCGGGCTCTGGGCGGTCGCCGGCGCCGCCACAGCACTCGGCGTGCTGACGCTGCTGACGATCGGCGTCTTTGTGCTCCC
>Ga0123355_10018722_pt1 | contig 11002 bp, 24 predicted proteins | sample TergutEmb28metaG_3_FD_89872 | JGI IMG/M metagenome (GOLD analysis project Ga0123355, IMG submission 89872) | Embiratermes neotenicus P1 segment gut microbial communities from Petit-Saut dam, French Guiana - Emb289 P1 | ecosystem: Host-associated > Arthropoda: Insects > Digestive system > Gut ...
CATTCCTACACATTGTTTATACATACCTACACATTGTATATACATACCTACACATTGTATATACATACCTACACATTGTATATACATACCTACACATTGTATATACATACCTACACATTGTATATACATACCTACATATTGTATACAAAATAATTTTTATGATATATGTACATGTGATTGTGTCAATATGTGCGCTATGTGTGACAATTTTAATGTTCGCACAATGGAACAATGTTAATAAAGGTTTAAAGAATTAAATGGTAACGCTGCTAGTGTTACTAATACTTAGACTACTGCTACTAATATTATTATTACTTCTACTGCTAATAATAATAATAATAATAACAACAATAACAATAATTTAGCACTACATATCGTTGTAGAAATGTTGGTTTTATTCTGTTCTAAACCACTTTTTCATCTTTGTTTAATCCTGTCTCCCATATGGGTGTTCTGAATCCAATTGGGTAGATTTCATTCGTTATGTCTGTCCATACGCCTGTTCTACAGCTAACCACGGGATTCCTCTTCATTTCCTATTCACAGTACCTCCACGTTGCTTGTTGCGTTAAAACGAGAACAAATTATATTTTATATAGAAACCGCAGAATGTTTACAGTTTATGGCAATTATTGCCTTTATAACTGAGAGAAACACTGCTCTTCTTGAGGTAAGTGTTGAGGTTGAAGAAACAGCTGATCATCGTATATTTTAGAATTAGACGCCCGGGAGGTCTGTGATGCTTAACAGATGTAGCCTCTTATCACACTGTTTGTGATGTCTTGGGCAATCAGTTGTACATCGGCTTTCTTTGTAGAAATTTTGACGAGGTTAGGTCAGCAGTTTATAGACATGGACCTGAACTCTGACCGATGTATAGTTCTTTCATTGTGACAGTATTTGTATTCACAGTGCGCTCTGTGTCAAGCAATTTATGCCGAAAAGCAGAACAGCAATCTATCGGTGTACTGCACACCATATTGCTCAACAGACCGTGCTATTGTAGCACCATGTCTGTGCAAATTGTGTAGCTACAGTCGTTACCATTATGTGCTAATTTCAACAGTCCATTGCAGTACAATTTATATAATTAATACAACAACACAATTTGCTGAATCCTGCCATTAGGCTGTAACTGTACTGCAATGTGAATATGCACGGAACCACGAGCTTAAACTGTACTGCAATATGTGCAATGTTATCATGTTGCAATCTGTACAGTCACACCTCTTGGTTTCTTCCAACATTTTACAAAATTTCGCATAGCAACAATTACAGTTGGCAGTATGGCAAGACCAAGAATTGTATAATCTCTGTTATCACTTGATCCATTTTTTACTTTCCAAACTGAGAGCGGGGTTCGGGCCGACATACTGATTTATGTGGTGTGCAGTAAGACGTTACTTAATGAAACCATTTGGTATCTTGCCTAGGATTGTCGTGACAGACGGAGAGAGCGTTCTGGTATTTTGAACTGTACAATTGTTAATATTATATTTAACGTTGAAAATTATGAGAATACCGATAACTTTTACTACACAATTGAATTTCTCTTAAAACAGAAACATTTAATTCACTCTACTCACAATCAAACATTGTCGAAGCTAGCAGACATATAAACACACAACACAAAGCCACCAGTTGCACACTCACTTCCCCAAACCGTCCCAAAAACAGCAAACACACACTCCTCCAAACCAACATAAAACTCTCCCACATACAGCACAAAATCACTAACATCAAAATCGCTCCAAAATGTTTCACACGCAGCACAAACTCTCTCCCCCAAACCCACAACAAACTGTCCCACACACAGCACACACTCATCCCCCAAACCCGCTCCAAACTCTTCCACACACAGCACACACTCACTCGTTCAAACCCGCTCCAAACTGTCCCACAAACAGCACATAGTCACTCCCCAAAAACCCGCTCCAAACTCTCCCACACACAACACAAAACAACTCCCCTAAACTCGTTCCAAACTGTTCCACACACAGAACACACACTCTCTTCCAAACCCACGCCAAAGATTCCCACACACAGCAAACACTCAATCCACCAAACCCACTCAAACTGACCCACAAACTGCACACACATATCTCCCCTAAACACACAAAAAAACTCTCCCTCACACAGCACAAACTCACTCCTAACAAACCCACAACAAACTGTCCCATACACGGCACAAATTCACTCCCCACACACCTGCTCGAACTGTCCCACAAACAGCACAAACTCACTCCACACAAACCTGCTCGATCTATGATCCACACACAGTACACACTCACTCCCCCAAACCACAACAAACAGTCCCAAATAAAGTACAAACTCACTCCCCCAAATCCACAATAAATTGTCCAACACACAACAAAATCTCACTCCCCCAAACCAACAACATTCTGTCCTACACGCAGCAAAAACACACTCCCCTAAACTCAAACCAAAATCTCCCACACACAGCACACAATCACTCCTCCCAAACTCGCTCCAAAATGTTCGAAACAGCACAAATTCACTCCCCAAACTCACACTAAACTCTCCCACACACAGCACAACTCAATTCCCCAAACCCGCTCAAAACTGTTCCTCAAACTGTACACATTCAGTCCTTCAAACCCGCTCCAAACTCTCCCACACACAGCACAGACTCACTCCCCTCAAACACACATAAAAGTGTCCAAAACACAGTACAAAATACCTCCCACAAACACGCTCCAAACTCTCCAAACAAAGCAAACAATCACTCCCTCCAGACTCGCTCCAAATTTTTCCACCCACAGCACACACTCACTCACCCGAACCCACGCCAAACTGTCCCAAACACTACACAAACTCAATTCCCCAAAACTGTTCCAAATTGTCCCACAAACAGCACACACACATCCCACCAAACCACACCAAACTGTCCCACACACAGCCCAAACTCATTCCCCACAATCCCACACCAAAATGTCCCACACACAGCAACAACTCACTCCACAAAAACCCGCTCGATCACTTCCACACACAGCACAAACTCACTGCCCTAAACACACAACAAACTCTCTTACACACAGCACGAAATCACTTCCCCAAATCCATAGCAAACTCTCCCATACATAGCACACAATCACTCCCCTCAAACCCACATCAAACTGTGCCACACACAGCACAACCTAACTTTCCCAAACCCACACCAAACATTCCCACACACAGCACACAATCACTCCCCACACACTCGCTCGAACCGTCCCACAAACAACACATACTCGTTCCCCACAAACCTAAATTAAATTGTCCCACACACAGCACACACTCTCTCTCCACAACCCCGCTCGAAATTTCCTACACACAGCAAAAACTTATTTCCCAAAAACCTACACCAAACTGTCCCTCATAGAGCACACACTCACTCCCCAAAAACCCACAAAAGACAGTCCCACACACAGCACAAACTCTCTCCCCACAAACCCGCTCGAACTTTCCTACACACAGCACAAATTCACTTCTCAAAACCCATACCAAACTGTCCCACACACAGCACAATCTCACTCCCCACAAACCTGAAACAGACTGTCCCATACACAGCACAAACTCACTCTACACAAACTATCGAACTGTCCCATACACAGCACACAATCAATCCGCAAACAGGCGCTCGAAATGTTCCACACACAGCACATATTCACTCCCCAAAACCACACCAAATTACCCCAAGCACAGCAAAAAGTCACTCTCCCAAACCAGCTCCAAACTTTCCCATACACAGCACACACTCACTCCCCCAAACTCACACAAAAATGTCCCACAAACAGCACACACTCACTCCACAAAAAACTGCTCGATCTGTCCCACACACAGCACACACTCACTTCCCACAAATTTGCTCGAACTGTCTCACACACAGCATTAACTAACTCCACACAAAACCGCTCGAACTTTTCCACATACAGAACACACTCACTCCTCCCAACCCACACAAACTGTTCCACACAAGGCCCAAACTCACTCCCCACAACCCGCTCGAACTCTCCCACAAATAACAAAAATTCACTCCACGCAACCCACACCAAACTCTCCCAAACACAGCACACAATCACTCCCCACAAACCCACAACAGACTGTCCCACACTAAGCAGACATTCTCTCCCCACACACCCATTTGATCTGCCCACACACAGCACAAATTCACTTACCAAATACCCACAACAAACTCTCCGACACACAATATACACTCACTACACAAACCCACACAAAACTGTCCCACACAAAGCACACACTCATTCCCCACAAACAAACACCAAACTGTCCCACACACTCCCTTCCCAAACACAACCAAACTGTCCCATACATAGCAAAATATCACTCCTCAAAACCCAAAACAATCTATCTCACACACAGCACACTGTCACTCACCACAAACCCGCTCGAACTCTTCAACACACAGCAAACACTCACTTCCCCAAACCCACAACAATGTGTCCCACACACAGCACACACTCAATCTCCAAACCCCGATCGAACTCTTCCACACACAGCACAAACTCACTCCCCCAAACCCACATCAGACTCTCCCTCACACAGCAAAAACTCATTCTCCACAAACCCACAACATACTCTCCCACAAACGGCACACACTCCCTCCCCACAATCCCAAAACAAATTGTCCCACACACAGCACAAACTCACTTCTCAAACCAACAACAAACTGTCCCACACAACGCGCACAATCACTCCCCACAAACCCACAAAAAACTGTCCCACACACAGCACACAATCACTCTCCACAAACCCACTCGAACATTTCCAAACACAGCACACAAACACTCCCCTTAAACCCACACGAATATGTACCACACACAGCGCACACTCACTCCCAACAAACCCACAACAAACTGTCCCACACACACAGCACACACTTACTCCCCATAAACCCACTCGAACCGTTCCACACATAGCACACATTCACTCCCCACAAACTATTTCCAAATTTCCACTCACAGCACACACTCACTCCAAGCAAACCCGCTCGAACTGTCCCACACACAGCACATATTTACTCCCCCAAACTCACACCAAACTTTCCCACACACAGCAGAAATTCACTACCCTAAACCTGCTCCAAACTCTTCCACACAGCACAAACTCTCTCCCCCAAAACCCACACCAAACTGTCCCAAACACGACACACACTCACTCCCCACAAACACACCAACATATCCCACACTCAGCACAAACTCACACCCCACAAACCTGCTCGAACTTTCCCACAAACTGCACACATTTACTCCACACAAATCCGTTCGAACTCTTCCACACACAGCACAAGCTCACTCCCCCAAACCCACAACAAACATTCCCACAAATAGCACTCAATCACTTCCCCAAACCGGTAACAAAATCTTCTCCCACACACAGCACATACTCACTCCCCACAAACTCGCTCGAACTCTCCCGCACCCAAAACAAACTCACTCCCCACAAACGCACACCAAACTGTCCCAAACACAGCACACCATCACTCCCCACAAACCCACACCAAACTGTCCCACACAAAGCACATTTCCACTCCCCAAAAACCAATAACAAAATATCCCACACACAGAACACCCAATCACTCCCCTAACCCACAACACACTGTCCCACACACAGCACACACTCAATCCCCTAACCCACACCAAACTCTCCCACACACAACACACAGTCTCTCCCCCAAACCCACACCAAACTCTCCCACACACGGCACACACTCAGTCCCCTAACCCACACGAAACTGTCCCACACACAGCACATATTCTCTCCCCAAAACCCACAACAAACTCTCCAGCCCACAGCACACAATATCTCCTCACAAACCCGCTCGAACTCTTCCAAACACAGCACACTCTCACTCCCCCAAACCCACACTAAACTTCCTCACACACAGCACACACTCACTCCTCACAAACCCGCTCGAACTTTAGAGTGGAAACGGAAACTGGTGGCACACGGCGATGCACGGGAGGAGAAGTGGAGGGGAAAGATGCGAAAGAATCTAATCGCTTATGGAATGATATTTGTAATATTAAGAGAGCATTTTGTTACATGCTTTGCGACATAAAGAAATAGTAATTATTCTACATAAACACCCCTCACAATAACCAGCACTAAACTACTGAATTGATTAACTGCACCAAAGAAAATTAACAGCTCCTTTTGAACTACATAATTCGTTTTTCTCCAATAAGTACATTCTAAATATTGTGCTAAATCTGAGAGTCAAATCGTTTGAAAGTAAGCCTAAATGTTTGACGTAACCGCCCATAACTTCTTGTCCTCAGGAACTAATTCCATCAGCCGCTATACATTCAACAAACCCGGTCTGCTCACTCGATAACAACACAATATGTGGTACTGTGTGATGGACTGAGTGAAGGCCACTTCTTTCAGTTGTGTTGTGGCTTTGGCTATCAGCGTTGCAGCATTACAGCTGGATGTTAATCCGACTGATAGCTTTAAGGTGAAATGAGGGCTGGACAAACCCTCCACCTGGGCCAAATTACAACAGGGGTAGTGGGAAATGTTGGGAGGAATACAGCAGCAGTTTTAAGTGTGGCTTAGGGTTGTACTGTAAAAGTGGTGAACATGACGATACAGGTCACGCACTGACCGTTCATGCTGGTTCTGTTTCACCACCCCAAACTAGGATAACAACCAGGTAGTTCTGAGCATGAAAATTAGTTGTCACGCACTGTGAACAAGTAATCAGGCCTCACCCCCCGCCAACGCCATACGACTATACAACCAACACGCTTACAGCCGCACCCAACGTATTTCTCTTGCAAATTCACAAACACAAGCACTGTCCCTCACAGTCCCACCTTTCCACACAATTCCTTCTGTCTAGCCGTCTCCCATTGTGCCACTGACGGCTTGACACGCAGCCAGAATAACATTTAGAACCCAACATTTCCCTTATTTCAGTTTCCTTTGAACAATTCGCTGTAGCATGCAAATTGTCAGTCAGCTGCTCAAGTGGTTACGTAAGGCATAGTTCGGCTGGAAAGTTTGACAAATGCTGCGTCAGTACTGCTAAAGCGTTCAGTATTTCTGATTAACTTAGATATTTTAACAAACCTTAGTTAGGTTACCACTTCTTACAGTGGGCAAGCAGAAGGCTTATGTTTGAAATATGGGCTCCGTTTTTCCCCACTCCCACACTCTCTCTAACAACCCTCTGTTTCCATGCTCAACAGCCACTTGCCAGATGGTCTGATCTGTGCCACATTTCTATATAAACCATTCAACATTCAGTTCCTCAGTCTCTACATTATTTGTAGCCAATTGCTGTAGATGCTGTCATAATTCTGTGTCGAACTTTTTGGCCCCACGTGCCAGGCGTTTCGTTCTGAATAATATACGGCTTAAAATATTTATTAGTTATATCCTCTGGGGTTAGTACTTCTTTAGACCACTCCCATAATGTATCTAGTACTTCTATTTTGTTCTTTTATGCTGCCACGTGCCCAGCAGTTTGTCCGTATTTATTTTTGGTTAACAATAAACTGTTATTTACCTACTCTGCGGTTTGTTGCTCTTGAGATATTTTCCATTTTCTAACAACTGTACGTTGTCCCACAATGATGTGTAATGTCAGTCGGTTTTCTATCATATTTGGTTAACAATAAATTTTTATTCAGTTTCTCTGTGGACAGTTCCAGTTTAGCCCTTTCCCATATTTCCTCTAAGCACTCCGTTTCGCTGCACTCTTCTTCCAAATGCCACACAGAACTATTCGATCGTCTTTGACTAGAAATAATTTATTTTTTTATCTCGTCTGCAATTAGATTTACTTTAGTGCATGTCCATAGTTTGTCTAATGACTCTTTGTTGCCCATCATTTCTGTCACGTGCCAGAATTTTTTTTGGTTATCGTCTTTAAAAAACAACTTATTACTTAACTCTTCTGTAGTTAGTTCCTCTATAACCCACTCCCACATTACATCCAACACCTTTATACTGTTCGTCCCTGCTGCATCGTACCAGACGGTTCTTCCCATTAAGTGTTTGGCTAAGAACAATGTTTGTATTATCTTGTCTGCGATTTGTCTCTTTTTAGCACACTCGTACAGCTACTTTAATATAATTACATTACCAATTTTTGCCGCCATGTTCCAAGCAGTTCGTTCCTTATCATCTTTGTAAACCAAGAACCTATTATTTGGTCCCTGCGCCGATAGTTCTTCATTAACACATTTCCACAATTTGCCTAATGCCTCTAATTTGCTCTTCGCTGCAGCCAAGGGACAAGCGGTTTGCTTGTCATTATTATTTAACTCCTTTGATGTCTGTTGCTTTTTAACCCAATTCCAAAGTCTCACCAATACCTTTGTGATTCCCATCAATGTTGAATAATGCAAGAGCGTGTGTTCTGTGTCATTTTTCGTTTCCAGAAAATTGTAATTTATCTCGTCTGAATTCAATATCCTTCTAGCTCATTGACAAATTTCCTAAAATATTGTAAATCGACCATTAATGTTGCTATTTGCCAGTAGGTATAATAATAATAATAATAATATTTATTTGCCTCAATTGGGTTGTCACCCGGTGGCAGTGGTTATTTAACATGTAAACAAACATGAAATTGGTTACTACTAAATTTTAGTCGGGAGGGCTACATGAGAAGCATGTAGTGGCAACTTGGAAACTTGGGAACCATCACAGCGTTTGCTCTTAGGCACAGGGAAAACAAGAAAAACCTGTGTCGAGGTGGCCTGTCGCAGGACCTTCCGAATACTGACTTCTAGCCAGCAGTCCAGCATCTAAATAAAAAAACAATGCCCACACAGTAAAATAATTCACATAAGATAACACACACAAGACAACTACAATAATACACGCGGTCAACCAATAACAATTATACATAAAACAACTTAAAACTAGCAGCAAACCACCCGGTACATGTTAGAATACAACATGTAAAAAAGGTAAAAACTCCCAAGCAAGAGTGTACTGTTACAGTTTTTGTAATTGGTTTTCTTACAATCATTAATTCACTCACGATTTCACCGCAGTCTTTCACTTCTCATCACTTACTACTCCTATAAACCTTTTCCAAAAAGACTCGTTCCTTCCTCCCCTCCCCTTCCTTATACAGCACTTCACTTCACCTCATTCTATTTCACGTTGCTTCGTTCATTTCACCTTGATTCACTTCGCTACACTTCATATTAGATAACTTTTCACTTCACTAGAATTCGCTTTTCTACACTTTTCGATGATTTCCAGCATACTTTACTCCCTTTAATTCAACTCAATTATCACTTTCCTTACCCTCTTTTTAAAAATGATTGGTTTGCAGGGAAGAATTCGTAACACTTCTACCGGTAACTGGTTCCAGTGTTGGATATTCCTATTCACGAAAGAATATTTCCCTATATCCTTCCTTTGTCTCCTACTCCTAATTTTCCTTTCATGATAGTGTGGCCGTTGTAATCTGTCACCAATAGGCTTCCACGCGCGTTCCCCAGAGTACGCTTTGAAGAGAGCACATATGCGTGGTAGCTTTCTACGCGACGCCAAAGTTTCCCAGTTCGGACTTTTCCTATGATGCACAGATTTGACCGCTTTCTTTTGCACCCTGTGTAAAGCACTTATTTGTCCCTCCCTGTACGGATCCCAGCACGCGGTCCCATATTCAAGAATCGGACGTACAAGTGACATGTAGGCTAAGCTCTTGGTATTACTATTGCCCTTTTTTAGTATTCGCATTGTGAAATGTAGTGCTTTCCAGGCCTTTTTCACCGTGTAGTTAATTTGACTCGCCCAACATTTGTCGCTGCGTAAAATTATTCCTAAATATTTACAACTGCACGCTTCCGGTATTAATGTGCCCATAAACGAATAATTTAGAGGATCCTTAACACTAGCTCTCGTTAAGCGAATTGCCTTAATTTTAGTTGGATTTATTTTCATCGCAATTTCAACCGCCTTTCCCCCAGCCTGTTCAAGCCTTTCTGCAATTTTTTCATATCGGCATTATTTATAATTTTTCTGTAAATTACAGTCATTAGCAAAAATTCTAATAGTTGATTCCATATTCCTCCAAATATTATTTACTTAGGTTAGGAACAGAAAAGGACCTAATACAATTCCTTGCGGTACACCTGACGTTAATTTAACTTTTTCAGATAGCTGCCCACCCAACCTGATTCTCTGCATGCGACCTAAAAGGAATTCCGTTATCCACTCTACTACCCTAATATCCACGCCCGAGTTTGCAATTTTGGTTAGCAATCGACCATGTAGAACTAAATTAAAAGCTTTCGAAATGTCAACTATAATAGCGTCAATTTTTCTCCGTTATTCAGAGAGTCCGCAATATCTTGGCATACACTGATTACTTGACTTTCGCACGAATATCCCGGTCTGAACTCATGTTGACCCTCGTACAGCTAATCATTGTTATCCCACACTTGCCTTAGATACGAAGCTATAGTGTTCCATGTGCTTGCAAACTACCGAGGTTAAACTAACCGGTCTATAATTCGTGACTAATGATCGATCGTCCCCCTTGTGAATAGAAATCACCGTGGCTCTCTTCCTGTCACCTGGCAGTATACCATTATTCATTGTTGTGTCTAGTAGTCGTGCAAGGTACGGAATCATGGCTTCCCCACACAGTTCAAGAATTTGTCCAGAGACCCAGTGATGTCCTATTGATTTGTTTTTCCGTATGGCTTTAATCCTTCTCCTAATTGTTTTAATATCGATGGTGAATGGATCGCCTGTGTTTTCACTCTGTATATGAAGAATATTGCACTCACTGCTGAATACTGTCGAATAATAGGAGTTAAACGTATTGGCCTTTTCTATCGCGTCTGTAATGATCCGTCCGTTACAGTCCTTGATGGCGGGAATATTTTCCCTATTTCCTTTACGCCTTTTTACGTATTTGTAGAAATCAGACCAGCATTTACCCTCTTTGCTTAGTATTGATTTTAAGAACGCCTCCTGTGCCGATTTCTTGGCTGCAAGTAGC
>Ga0123355_10018723_pt1 | contig 11002 bp, 12 predicted proteins | sample TergutEmb28metaG_3_FD_89872 | JGI IMG/M metagenome (GOLD analysis project Ga0123355, IMG submission 89872) | Embiratermes neotenicus P1 segment gut microbial communities from Petit-Saut dam, French Guiana - Emb289 P1 | ecosystem: Host-associated > Arthropoda: Insects > Digestive system > Gut ...
TCTTTAAACACCAAACGCTCACACAGAACCCTCTCCCACTGTTTAAACACCAAACGCTCACACAGAAACATAGCCCACTGTTTAAACACCAAACGCTCACACATAACCCTCCCCCACTGTTTAAACACCAAACGCTCACACAGAAACATACCCCACTGTTTAAACACCAAACGCTCACACATAACCCTCCCCACTGTTTAAACACCAAACGCTCACACAGAAACATACCCCACTGTTTAAACACCAAACGCTCACACAGAAACCTCTACACAGTTCAAAGAGCAAACGCTCACACATAACCCTCCCTCACTGTTTAAACACCAAACGCTCACAAAAGTAGTAAGCGCTGAGGTCTAGTCAGTCACGGCACTACTCGTTCTTTAGCATCCCGAAGAAGGCATCGTTGTTTGTAGTCGAAACAGGTGTTGCCGAAACGTCGGAGGTGTTGCCGAAACGTCGAAGCGGTGAGGTCCAGACCGCCAGGGGCAATTCCCCGGGCCCAAAAAATGAAAAATTGGGGTGCAGTGGTAGCACCCCCATTTTGGGCCCGGGGCAGAAGCCCTCGAACTCAAAAACAAGATGGCGGCGATGGACTTAAACTAAAAAACAAGATGGCGTCGAAACAAAATATGTTGTCGAAATTTTTGAAGGAAGTAGGTTTGGCTTTCGCTTAGCGTGTGTATTTTGTCAGGGTGTTGTATATGATTAAAAAGGATTGGTGCCGGCGTGTGGATTGGTATATTAAGAAGGAAGTGCCTCCAGGCCCTCCGTACACCCTCAGGTGCAGTATAATATTAAAAAGGATAGGTATATAGTTTGTTGGAGCCGGCGTATAGGCTTTGGTGCCGCCGTGAGTGGAGCCTCCAGGCCCTCCCTACACCCTCAGGTGTAGTATAATATAAAAAGGACGGTATATAGTTTGTTGGAGCCTGCGTAGAGGCTTTGGTGCCGCCGTTAGGATTGGTATATAGCTAGGTTAGGGTAAGGGAAAGGACTCGATACTATATTGTATTCAAGAGTAGGCTTATTAGACCGTGTGGTATGTGAGTGAAGTATATAGCATCTTACCGTGTTTCCCGCCGCGTGTCTGACAGATGATGTAATTATGTTTTTTGTCTAGCGAGATGTGAATGCATTCATGACTCATACGGGTTGCAGGTGGGTGGTGAAGTCATACTTAGTCAGCTTGTAGTTTCTGACACGCCGGGAAGCATGCACAGTGTTCGTCCAAATTTGTATCTGATGTTACCCGTTACATAGAAGTGTGCTAACTTCAGCGCCTTAGTGAAAAGTAGTTAGCTTATTAGCGCCAAGCCCTGGATGCCGTCTAGAAGTGTCAAGATGTCAGAGTGCTGTACCCTGAAGGAAAGGAGGGACGGAGGTGTGAGTAAGTCCGTGGCCTTCCGACTGTTCATCGCTGAAAGTCGTCGGGGTGTGTGTGCTGAAAAGTTGTTAGCCTAAGGGTGAAGGAAACGAGATAGGGAGGTGGGAGTAATTCTGAAGTGTTACAAAGCCTCCCGCGACCGCTCTTCGCTATGATTTGGGTGGTGCTGAAACGTTCTTAGCCGGGACACGAGTTATGGAGGTGGGAGCCTTAAAAAAAGTTCATAGCCTCTGCGTTGGGCACCCCTGTTCGCAGCGCATGCACAGAGCTGACGCAAGGGACGTGCCGATCTGCAACACATCTGTCGTAAACGCATTCCGACACGTGCTTCGAAACGTGTCACAAAAACCCTTACAAGGCTCTTGTCGTCTTCCGAGCGTGCGTGACACAAAGCAGCAGAGGTTGAAAGAAACAAGAAAATTAAGTCAGCATCTGGCAATAAACAGGAGGCAGCGCGTACGTGAAAATAACAGTGCGGTTCCATAGTTTGAACTGTAAGTATTAATCTGACTACATTTTGAATAACTTATAGTACTGTGTGTGTCGAACCTATATATGTTACGTTTATACATTTTAGAGCGAGAGAATGGCTCGCAGATTTCAGATAGATGACAAGGTGAGGAGACAGTAAAGGCGATACAATGCCGTAGGAACACAGCTCACAGTGAGATTTTTACCCCCCTCGGAAAATAGTGATCCTGTAGGACATTTTCTAGCCAGTGTAAACGATCTGTTTGAGTACGCATTGCAAGATGTGAGTGATAGCAATATAGTGTGGTCCGAAACGTCCACATTATTCCCGGAACTCGAGACTAATTTACATCGGACATAGAATTGGATATCGAGACGTATGTAGTTATCCTTGTCGGCAGGTATTAGGAATTCAAGGTCATTTTGATCGACGGGGGCGATAGGTTTGTACGCGGTCTCAATAGTCCCTATCACAGACGTCTGAACGGGTTTGTGCGCGAAGATGTCGAACTCGCTAATTACGGACGCTATCTCTACGGCAGACGGCAGACTAAGAGAAGATATCCCTGTTTATTACCCGGGCACGCTTTGCCGGTGTCTTTTCAGGCTTTTTGCCTCCCCGACTTTTGGAGTCTTCCTCCTCGCATGTTTGAGGCCACGGCCACGAAATTTACTGATTAAACGATGTGTGGATTCGGTGACGGCATCGCCGACATGTTTCGATATGATATCTTCGGCACGCACGTCCGGTGATGCATTATGCGCCATATCGCTAACGATCTTGCCACCTGTACGTCGCACAGTCCAAGGAGAGGTCGCACGAAACGGAAAAGAATGCCTAAGAAATTGCCAATTCCATGCCCACGTTGAAGGTAGAGCGGGGCTGAATAGATAGGGCCAATCCCCGGAGTGGGGGAAAGACCACGACCGGCCTCATTGAGGTAGTACGTCTCTAAAGGATGCATCGTAATAAATGTCCTATTTTGGATGCCTGCGCTGTGTTTTATATAGATTACCACTGATAATTCTTGCGAAAATGAAGCACCACTTTCGTAGGCATCGTACTGTCGTCAAAGGGGATATGCGAACCCTCGGTCTTAAGGAATTCGATTCGAATCTCCTGAAATTTGCGCTGCTCCATTGGCACGTATTGCACGTTCTGATACTCATCCTGACACATTGCGTTGGGGTAGACCTGAAACGTCCGTATGCAACGGACGGTACTGTCGCCCAGGAGCTGCGGAGATATCACGTTACAGTATAGTAGGACGGGGTTTGAACCTTCGGGAGACAAAGAACATGAAATTTCGCAGACTCCCACTTCCCAATTGGAGGTCGATCCAAGGTCTATAGGTTGCGCTAGTTTCACCGTGTAATCTGCATGTGTATTCTGTTCGTAAATGTCCCGCGAGGCATTACTCAGCAGGGTCACGTAAAAGTTGTTCTGACAAGGTGACGTCATGTCAGATATCCTTCACACTAGACGCCGGTATCCACGATTCAAATTCCTTAATGTAATCTCTCCAACGGACGAGATAGTCCCGAATGCCGCGCTTAACTCGCTTGTCTAGTATTTTATCTATCTTGTAAGTGGTCTCTTTCGAGATGCGATCAGGTGTGAGTTTTCCCCGTAAAATTGTCCCTCTATCGGCGTCTTGTTTAAAACCTCAAGCTCGTAGACGGGTCGTGGCCGCCTCTCTCTAACTTTCGTAATGCGAAATATTACCATGGAGAAAGTCTGTTCGCTAACTTTGGCAAAATTCATTTTCTCCTTACTGATACGCACGTGTTGCCCTACGCTAAATTTGACAGCCACGCGAATGCGTCGACGGTTCATTCTCTTCCATATGGCGAGGACGTCCGAATGTGTCACACGCGACGGTGCCATACATGTCGTTGAGTGAACTGTGTCATTGTAGGCCCGGACAAATTTCGGTAAAACGTCGATATATCTGAAGGTATTTTTATACGTAAAGTATGTGTATAGTCTCTCACGAATCGTGCGTTGAGCACGTTCCACGTCAGCACATTTCACGTCGGAGTTCCTGCACACCCGAAACTGAATACCCTCGTCGCGTAACATGTCCTGAAAGTCTTTATTGAGAAATTCCTTGCCCTTATCCGTGCGTACCCATACGGATCGCCGCGAAGTTAATTTTGGCTTATCGTCAAATATGGACCGAAACGCCGCGGTGAATGCAGGTCCGCTCTTTGTCTTCACGGGGATCAAATAGAGAAATTTCGAGAACACATCAATGACGGATAGAATGTATCTGAAATTCTCATTGTATTTTGCGTGGGCCTGGACATCCAATAAATCGCATTCCCACACATCCCTTACGTTAGTCACGGTATAGGGATTACGAGCGAAACGTTTCTTCACAGGACTGTGTAACGTATAGGCATCTTGTTCTTCTAACCATGCCTTGATAGCGCCGACAGATTGCGGTTTACCTTTCTTCGTCTTCGTTTCAGCCACCTCGGCCGACAGTAGTTTCGGCAAAGTCGAGAAGCCCACAGGACTGCCTTCATCATAGTATATATCGCTAATGGTACACATTAATAATTAGTCCACTTACGTCGTAAGGCAGATTCGACCCCGCGTCCCTTCGGTTTCGCAAAGAGAGGTGCAATGATATCCCGAAACTTATTTCCCGTGTTATATTAATGATACCGTCGGGCTGATATTTGGTCAAATGAGCGTTAGTCATTGTCAGTATTTCGTTATACGTATTAAGATCATCTTTGGTAATAAATTCTTCATTCACTTTCTTGCGCGTTAACATTTCCTACAAGCCCTTCGATCCCTTAAACACTCGTTCCTTAAACGTGGTATCACCATAGGTATCGACCACTATTGGGGAATCACCTATCATAAACATATCACCGTCCTTACGGACGCCATATTTCGTGTCGAGAAAACTTCTCTTGTACACGTAAGGCTTCAGGTAAGGACAAGCTACAGGACCGACATTTTCCCTACCGTACTTCTGGGCCTCATCCTCGACGAAATTATCATCGTCTTCGGAATCATTATCATTCTCGTTCTCCTTTCGGATGTTGATACTTGAACTCTTGCATAGGCGGAGGAGGCTGAAGGGAAACTTTGCTAGCTTGCCCTGCAGGCGTCACTCGGCTTAAAAAATTCGCAAATGCATTCGTCTCGGTCTTTTTTCTAAGATCTGTTTCGTCCATCTTATGACGCAACTTAAGCCACTGCTCATACGGATGATGTTTACGTAACTTAACGGCCTCCGCATAAGGGTGATGTTTACGTTTCTTAACCGGCTCCTTCTGTTTACGTATCCAAACCGACGGTTCCCGTGACAAGAATGGGGAGTTGTGCAAACGATCGGCAGGGATGAGTTACATCTTACGTAACATGATTTCGAAACATGAGGCTAGTGTGCGTGGGTAGGATGGCAATCTATAGAGGCAGCAGGAATTCCCCGCGTTGTACTATAAGTTTCTTTTTGGCGGAAAGAGGCACGCGTCTCTCGGAGACTTTGCGAAGCGCCGCCTTGTGTTTTTGTAGCTTGCGCGTGTCACAACCTGAGAGCTTTATATTGCCGTTCAGAACGTTCAAGATACACTCGATTATACAATGCACCAGTTCTTTGTTACACTTTGAAATAATGGCTTTACGCAATTTCGGGTCTGCTGTCTTCAGCACCTGCAGAGTGTGATAATTCGTCTTCACTCGCTTCATCGCCTACATACGAATAGACGGTAAGGGGAGGTGTATCATTCGGGAATATGCGGGTACGAAACCTAAGACCGTCGTTCGTATTTTGTGTCAGATCCAAGAGGAGGTAACCGTAAGGTAATTGTGTTGCGTCCAGGTAAGCGTTATATAGACCCAAACTATATTCGGGGTACACTTGACTGGCCAGGTACATAAACTGTTTCTTATCTCTGACGTTTTTCAATGCCACTATATAATGAGCATGTAATGAGATGTCTCTAAAGAACCTGCCCTGATGAAACAGATTTTGCGAGATCAAAATAACGCTTATATTCTTGTGATGGCTACCTCGCGTAAACAGTTCTCACACTTGCTTTGAATAGACGTCGGTTAACAAATCGTCAAGTATCACGAGGCACGGTTGCCGTTTGCACTGCCAAAGTCTTCCGGCACGCCCTCGTTATATCTAACGTTCGCAGGCAATTGGTGACGGGAGGGCACAGCACTCTTTTCGCCGTAAAACCACGCTATTCCACCGGCGAATGTCGGCTCGGTACAGAGGTAGGCACCGTTCTGGAGGAAACGTATGACGAATGACGACTTCCCGGAACCGCTAGGTCCACTCACGATACACGAGAATGGATGCCTAAATTTTTTAGATCATCACTCATGGATGGTCGGGAGGTGAAAACGCTCCTTTGCCCGCCACTCGCCCTATTTATACCTGAAGGGACCGACAATTGTCACCTAAACGCCGGCGTTTGAAGAACGAGATTCTGTACATTTTATCTTCGGGTTCAGTTATTATAGAAACTATACCCCCTCCCGCCTTCCTCTTACGATTGATTTTCTTCTCTCTGTGTACAGTCACGTGTAACATCTTCGCCCCTCTAAAACCATGTCCTTAATAACCTCAAAATTAACCAATTGCGATGTGCTATAATTCAGCGTTATCCCTCTGATTTTACAGACAGTCTTTCGCTTGCCTGTCGCCGCATGAACTGTCTTGTAGGCATAGTTTTTAGGCCCTCCGCTAACGAATTCCTCTATAAATTCTGAGGTTTTAAGTTCCGAAGACATGGCCCCGAGATTATGCCTGGTCTCGACGAGCGCAGGTCCTTCTCTAGGCTGGACCTACACGACACTATCTGTTTCACAATATATAGCCCATTCTTGCAGTCTGTCTAGATACGTATGCAAGTGCAGGCAAGCGCCTGCCGTCACATAAGCGCCTATGACTTCGTTCGTATGACATAAGCTTTCTTCCTCCGCCACGAAACGCCACGATGCCCAGACTACGTCATCGCTAGTGAACACCAGGTTCGCCACTTCGATACCAGGAACGGCCAGGAACCTGTAGAATTATTGGGGGTCCGTGATCATCTTGGATTTCGTCCTGTTATTCCTTTCCGTCAGTTTGCCCCCACATGTAATTCAGACAGAGTTTTGCAAGACCGCGTTTCTCGGCGTTAGGTCTTATCGCCTCTTCGGATCCCCTCAATCGCGAAGAAATTGGCGATGTAGCGATCCTCGTACTCCGGAGTTCTAACCCGGGACGGATATCCGCTAGCCTCCATCTTCAATTTCAAAAACGTATCTATGTACTCGACAAAGAGACCGCCATCCCCAGTCTGAGGATCGTATTGCGTGACGGCATATTCGTACACTTCGTTAATCTCATAACCCTTCTGCACGGCCATCTTAACTTCACCTATGACCCACGTACCTGTGAGGGCCCTCTCCGCAACAGTATTGTGAGCGCATTCGCCATCCGTGTTGCACTCGGTGGCGCACGACCTACACAGGCAGAACATCAGTCTGCCGTTGGAACGATAAGGTAACACAGGATGTTAGAGACTCTGGGGAGGTAGGATGCAGCATTTATATCAATCCCTCTTTCCGTAACATGGCTTATCGATCTTGGCACGCCTCACCCACATGGATTACGGGATGTACCACGGGATATTTGAAATATTTACACACGTACGGATAGAGACTCATCACGTCCACGTATTGTAAAGTCTCTTCTCCCTCACGTACCTTATAGTGAAATGTCATGGCCTCCGTTCGACCTCCGTATAGGGCATCTCGCGTCTTCGGGGGACTATGTACCACTACAGGATGTCTTCAATTCGTGATGACGTGACAAAATTTCCTCATCAAACTCAAACTCCCACTGTACTTCTACCTGATAACTTGCGCGTGTGATCTGCTCTATTCGCATCATCGTGCGCTCGTATCTCTCGGCTAGCGTGTCTCCTCGCATCGTACAGACGTCACGGTAGGGTTGGCATGTATGACCTACACGGTCCTCGTATCCGGGCAGAAACCATCCACACTAAAGTGGGGGACTTCTGGCATCCTGTATTTGCGCCCGTTACGCCCGTGCAGTATCTTGCGTCCCCCGCCATTTCCCTGTAGACCAGCCACATCAAAGCTTCCTTACTGTAGTTGACATAGCCGCTGTATCCGCCCGTTGGGATGAGACCTATTGTATTGGGCTTGAGGAAACTTTTACGCAACACCTTCTTACATGCGGACGCGATAGTAATGTTTTCCTGGAAAACCTCTGTTACTTATCCGCATAAACTCTCTCCTGAACACTCGGCACGATTGCCTTAAGAAAGTGACGTCATCTTAGCAGTAAGCTTCCAGCACGCGCCTGTCATCGAACACTGCCTCTTTCTGCCCTTCGTACCAGGAGAGAAATTTTCACCTCTCCGCTTCACTCATCTCGTTCACGCCATAATATGAGAAGTCGGGAATAGGGCCTACGTAATCTAGATTTTCCTCAGTATTAAAATAGTGAGGGTACCACAATTTTCCTGCCGTTAGACTGAATGCCTCAGGCAATTTACGTAGCGGGCACGGGAGGAAGGACATGCTGTCCAGAAAGACCAGGTGCTCCATCTACATACACATGAACTTTAACCCCTTCATTATCAGTTCGGGCTACCATTTCAATACGATCGCCCTATTAAAAATGAAATGCAGATCGAACGCCTTGGCGTTATGCGCAATCGCGACGATGTTATGGGCACAGGGGCGTGGCTTGCATAGATAAGTTAGCAGGTCCCCTACCGGATGGTCTCAGAACGAGTGCTTCTTCTGAACGCATCGCGCACACTCATAACAGTCTTCCGCATCTTCGCACTGCGAACAGAACTGCTGAACGCAGACGAGATCAATTACGTGTAGTGTGGCTTCGTCAGAGTATTTCGTATTTTGCGTAGTCTCGAAATCTTAAAATACGTATAGTACCTTATTACTAGCGTCGGGAAAAACGTCCTATAGCGGCCTCATATAGCACAAGTGACACGCGTCCCTATTCTGCTTAGTTAGCACAAAATATTTTGTTACATTCGTGTCTGGCGTTCGTCAGGAGCAGTCTACACGTCGCGCGATATCTTTTACGTTCGCATACGGATTTTCTCTTTGCGGTGCTCTGCTTGTGGTTAGCGAAAAACGTTCGACTTCTAAAATGTCTGTTATACCCGTCGCAGGGGATGCGAACGTCGGAGAACACGTACGGAGGGCTCGTCATGCAATCGCTGCAAGTCTGGCCACAGACGTGTGTTATATCACACCTACAGTACTTATGACATGCATTACATACGTACTTTTTAGCCATTGCACCTGTAAGGTTAGTTATCACATGAAAATGTCTTTCGACATCGTCGTAGAGTAGGTTAAGATCTTTCGAAGAGTCGACCTGCTCATCGTATATTATATCATCAAACCCAAGACCTTGAAACACAACTATCTTATAGTCCTGAAAATGTTTTAATAAACGGTTAAGTTCGGGGATCCCCACCGTTAGTCAGATCAATACCTGTCTCTTTTAGTAACGCTTCAACTACGGGACGTATTTTCCAACCTTCACGATAAGCCGCATAATTAGCATCGTTATCTACTCTCGTAATCGCTATTATTAAAGCGTGTGCTAAACAATTTTCCTCTGCCTTCACCTCCACTATACTTGAATTGAGATGAGCCATGACAGAGGGGTTTGCGCATGCTCTTAATCGCGTGCTTGCCATAATCGACTGGCATCTTGACTGAATGCACTGTTACGACAAGCGTGCCCAAGGCGTTAAATCTAGAATTGGACTGTGACACCTTTTCAAAGACACTCCAAATCACCTCTCCCGACAACTGATCTTTCCTCCTAAAACTAATTCCTATGGGCTTATCGTTCTGAATCGCTTGATTCTGAATAGTTATCCCCAACATATCACTACAACTCACATCCTGCAATGCGTACTCAAAGAGTTCGTTCACGCTGGCTAAGAAATGTTCCACGGGATTAATATTATCCGCGGGGGGTAATAATCGCACGGTATGTTGAGTTCCTACGGCATTGTACCGTCTATACTGTCTCCTGACCGTTTCATCTATCTCAAATCTGCGTGCCATTCTCTCGCTCTAAAATGAATAAACGTAACATGTATAGGCTCGACACACACAGTACTATAAGTTATTGAAAATGTAGTCAGATTAATACTTACAGTTCAAACTATGGAGCCGCACCGTTATTGTCACGTACGCGCTGCCTCCTATTTATTGCCAGATGCTGACGTAATTTTCTTGTTTCTTTCAACCTCTGCTGCTTTGTGTCACGCACGCTCGGAAGACATGAACCTTGTAAGTGGTTTTGTGAAACGTTTCGAAGCACGTGTCGGAATGCGCTTACGACAGATGTGTTGCAGTTCGGCACGTCCGATGCGTCAGCTCTGTGTATGCGCTGCGAACAGGGGTGCCCAACGCAGAGGTTATGAACTTTTTTAAGGCTCCCACCTCCATAACTCGTGTCCCGGATAAGAAATTTTCAGCACCACCCAAATCATGGCGACGAGCGGTCGCGGGAGGCTTTGTAACACTTCAGAATTACTCCCACCTTCCCATCTCGTTTCCTTCATCCTTAGGCTAACAACTTTTCAGCACACGCATACCCGACGACTTTCAGCGATGAACAGTCGGAAGGACACGGACTTACTCCCACCTCCGTCCCTCCTTTCCTTCAGGCTACAGCACTCTGACAGAGCTTGACACTACCAGACGGCATCCATGACTTGGCACTAATAAGCTAACTACTTTTCACTAAGGCGTCGAGGTTAGCACATATCTATGTAACGGGTAACATCAGATACAATTTTGGACGAACACTGTGCATGCTTCCCGGCGTGTCAGAACCTGCAAGCTGACTAAGTATGACTTCACCACCCACCTGCAACCCGTATGAGTCATGAATGTATTCACATCTCGCTAGACAAACATGATTACATCATCTGTCAGACACGCGGCGGGAAACACGGTAAGATGCTAAATACTTCACTCACATAGCACACGGTCTAATAAGCCTATTCTTCAATACAATAAAGTACCGAGTCTTTTTCCTTACCCTAACCTAACTATATACCAATCCTAACGGCGGCACCAAAGCCTCTACGCAGGCTCCAACA
>Ga0123355_10018724_pt1 | contig 11000 bp, 5 predicted proteins | sample TergutEmb28metaG_3_FD_89872 | JGI IMG/M metagenome (GOLD analysis project Ga0123355, IMG submission 89872) | Embiratermes neotenicus P1 segment gut microbial communities from Petit-Saut dam, French Guiana - Emb289 P1 | ecosystem: Host-associated > Arthropoda: Insects > Digestive system > Gut ...
AGCTGTTCAATACAATGGAACACCCACTCTGTAACTAGCTGTTCAATACAATGGAACACCCACTCTGTAACTAGCTGTTCAATACAATGGAACACCCACTCTGTAACTAGCTGTTCAATACAACTGAACACTCACCCTGTAACTAGTTGTTCAGTACAATGGAACACCCACTCTGTAACTAGCTCCTCAATAAAACTGAACACCCACTCTGTAACTAGCTCTTCAATAATACTGAACACCCACTCTGTAACTAGCTGTTCAAATTTCGTGATTTATGTCTTTGAACAACATGGGTTTGGTTCTAGGCCAGGGTACGAGTTTTTCTGAGATCTCTTTAATGGCTCTTTTCACAGTTTTGACCAATCAGAAATTTTTACGCCATTTTCATTTTTTACATACCTCTCAATGTCCTGCAAAAATCTGATGCTCTCAATTCAAGCACGTTTAGGACATTATGTAAGCACTTCTAAGTAAAACATTCGTCTCCGTATGATTTTCTACACTACTTTGTTATGTAGTCATTCTTTTGTCAAATATGTATATAAGTAATTTATTCTCAGAAGTTACAAATTCTTTCCTTGAAAAGGCAACTTAATTTCATATTTATAAAGAATAACACACAAAATTAATTTCATTTCCATACTTCACTTACAATCAATCTACATGTTTGTAACAGATCAAACTTATCAATAAATTAAAGAATTCTTTAGGCCAGATGTAAAGTTTTATTTATGGATTATTTTATGTGCATGAAAACATCACTTTACGGTCTCAAATTATTATCATATTTATTTAAATTATTCGTTAACTGGATTAAAATTATGACACAGACGTTAAACCACACAGCCTAAACGATACCCAAAAGGGGTTTGTTATTTCGGATATAAATTAAATCTGTAATATTCACACATACATTTCATTTGCAGCACAAAACTATTTGGTAAAATCGCTGCAGTCTGTTCATCATTATTTCACATTTAAAATCAATTTATGCAATTTGTTATGCTCGTAGATCCAACACTCATACAAACGATAAAAAACGTTTCAGTTTCGGTTTGTAAAAAAAGATAAGGTTCATTAAACACACTCTCATTAGATTTTCACTGCAAAGATATAACCGGGTAATTCAATACTCCCCCACTCGGCTAATAGAGTTCAAAACCATCCACCCAGTGATCCTCCCTACTAACACCAGTCCTACAGTCGACACTTTATTGCAGTTCACATGGGACTGGCTGCTAAAACGTAAGCTGACACACGTACGTCGTTTTAGTATAAACTCTTTCCAAACAAATACATATAACATTCAAAGAACGAGACGCGTGAGGGTCAATGGGCGATTTTCTATTAGTCTGTGACAATGATTAATAAACTGTCTAGAATTACAGTAGATATTGCATTAGTTATACCCACGTTCCAAAATATGGTGCGGGCATGTGTTTAGTTGAAGAATAAAAAACCAACTAGAAAACACTTATTATTTTATTGTACTTCTTATAGGCACAACATGTTTCGGGCATTACTATGCCCATCACCAGGAGCTCGCGACTATGATGTTGGTTACCACATTGGTCGTTTCCTCCAACATACAACAAACCAATAACGAAACGACCAATGTGGTAATCAACATCATAGTCGTCAGCTCCTGATGATGGGCATAGTAATGCCCGAAACATGTTGAGCCTATAAGAAGTACAATAAAATAATAAGTGGCATCTAGTTGGTTTTTTATTCTTCAGTTATCACAAAGATGCACGGTCCAATTAACATCACGTGCCATGTGTTTAGTTGACTGGTTTTCATCACATCGACATACCCAATTACTGTCTTTGTCTAATATTAGTATAGATGTTTGGGATAGAACTTGTGACCTTCTGAGAACTAAAGTATTTTGTCAGTCACTTGAATGTAGAGTTTACCAAAACAAAGTAACCACATCTGTCTTCGCTGGTAATAACCACTTGCACCCTGCACGATTCTACAGCTTGTCAATTCTTGCGACATTCGGCTGTCTATTAGCTATCTTGTTTTCTTGGTCGAAAAATTTCTATGTAATTAGACGAATGGAGATTTTAAGGCCTGAAAAGCATACTGAATTTTGTTTACGTATTGAGAAGCAAAGCTGATAATAAAACAAATCTTCGACCTAACAATGAACTGTATCAGAAAGGGGTAATCAAATATCAGTTGAAAGCAAACTGTGAGAAATCGTAAATAAAAATCGTGAGTTTTTGTACAAAAAAAAAGTCGCGGACAACAAGAGATTTTGAAACATTCAAAACTGTCTGCCTGGAAAGTAAAAGAACTGACAAAGAATGTGGATTAAAATCGTATAAACACGTACGTCAGGCTTCTATGATATTTCTTTCATGTTCTGGTCTCAGATCACTGACCTGTAGATTTATCTCATAACCTCACAGCCACAGCGAAATGTTAGTCCCTTTATAAAGTTTTAATATTGCCTACAGAGTCAGGGGCTATCCTGGTAAAGTACCAGAATTTAGAAGTGGCCATAAAGTGTTAGACATATTTTTCTTAAGATATGAAAGGTACGCCTGAAAGTAACGTCATAGCATACGTAATTTCAGGCTTCAGCAACAGTGTAAATGAGATATTCGCTCTTCTAAGATGTCACGCAGCATTAATTGTTAGTTTCCGACGTTTTGGTACAACCTATTGGTCCCATTTTCAAGGATCAAGTAGTCTTCTTGAAATGCTTGAATCTTGAAGGTGGGCCCGATATTTTGTACTACAATGTCGGTAAATAACTAATAATAAACCTTGCGTAACGTCCCAACAAAGCGTAAATCTCAACAACTCATAGCTGATATGTTTTATTAGAAGAGTATACTGTATAGTGTTTCATAAAAAAGAAGACTTTCTCAACAGCAAGACGTGATTTCGTTCAGAAATTCGTTACTAGAAAAACTGCATAATGATATTATTCGTTTTTACTCTGTTACTGTCGTGAACAGGTCAGAAAGCTTCAGGTGTGACAAACATGTAGCATGGGTGGCAATTCAAGAACGCATGTTTTACCGTCAAAGAGTGAAAAAATTTGTTTTGTAGAACACCCGTGTTTTTGCACAATAATTAAGTTTGTAAATGAAGGTCTATACATATTTAAACTACGTACATCACAGAATAATTTGACATTCAGAGGACCGTGCATCGTGATATACTCTTATAACAAAAGCCAACGAGATGCACTATTTCTCAAATTTACTTTGATAAAGAACTCTACATGTTTCGGACAGATCTACTGTCCATCATCAGGCGTCTCAACATTGTATACACAGCAATAGGTATTTGTCATGCTAGTTATGTTGACTGTCTGCTAGCGAGATCCTGACCTCGTTAGCAGACAGGCAACATAACCGTTTGACAAATACCAGTTGCTGTAAATACAGTATTAAGACTCCTGATGATGGACAGTAGATGTATCCGAAACATGTAGAGTTCTTTACGAAAATAAATTTGAGAAATTGTGCATCTCGTTCGCATTTATTATAAGAATAAATCACAGCATAACTAATCAAGAGCATGTAATGCAAGTTAGTTTTTTACGGAATACGTAGGTCTTCTACATAACAATATTGCACTGTCATAAGTAAAATGTAATTGATGCCAATATTTTTTTATTTACAAAGATAAAATAAATTACAGAATTATCCAGGCGAGCTAACCTAAATATACATCTCATACATATATCACTATTGCTCTCAATGCTTTAGAAAAATTTAAAATATAAAACCTCATTGAACAGTATATGTATATCGCAATAAGGAAAGATAAATTTCTGTACATTAAATAACGACAGCGGAATAATTTTATCATTACACCATTTAAGATTCTCAGCTGATGTGGCGAATACATAATTCATTAAGAAATAATAGAATTACACATTCCAATGATAACACATAAATTTTATATGTAAACTTTTCCTTAAATTCTCGAAGTCATTTAGAAAATGACATAGGGTCGATAATGCAGGTATTACAGAAACTACCTTAGAGTTACATTTAACTTCTTAGAACACTTCATTCATTGTTTCACACACATCGGGAAGTGTGACTGTTATGGGCAACAGAAAGTTGCGGTAAGCTGGTCAGCTGGCGACGGGTAATCTGCAACAATCTTCTAGCGTACCTGACTGCTTCTATCTAATTTCATTGCTCTTAGTCCTTCTTCAGAAACCCATAGTTATTCAGCGAGTCAAGGAAGCCTCCTGATTTCTTGGAACCCCAAGGTTTACTGCCTTGTTCACAAGAGCCCGCCATCTGTACCCGTCTTGAAAACGTCGTCCCAAAGCTTTTGCTCAACTTCAAGACTTTTGGAACAATTTGTAACTTGAAGTGTCTATGACAAAGATTTGTTAGCCCCTCGCCCATACCTGAAGCTAGAGAATAACCCCTTATCGGCTGTCAACGACTACTTATTCAATATATTCGCAGGTGCTGATCATATCCGGAGGCCGTCCTCTTCATCCGCAATCTAAAGACGTCACATGCAAAGGTGATAGAGACGCACGTATCACGGGATGGTTTTTATCAGTCTAGCATTCCATAGCACGCATATTTTGCATTGACACAATTTGTAAGGCAAAGTGTGTCGTACGGCTTGCAAACATTTAGTAGCAGAAACGGGAAACGTCACAATATGAGGATGGGACAGCATCGGTGCTGTAGACAAGACTTATGGGATATTGCGTTGTGTCAATTAGAAAGGTGTTCCTGAAATTGACAAGGTGATGTTGCCTTTATATACAGATGACATCGAAAGATGAAGGTAATAAGGTCGTTCGAAACGTCTTTAATCATTTAACAGTAGACAAAGCGTAACGTCCTAAAAGACTTGAATCTTCAACAAATTCAAGTTTATAGAGGGCGCAGAATGTACCAAGCATTATATGCAGACACGTGTAGATTGCTGTAGTAATCAAGACAACCGCTGCAGAAACACGTGTTACTCAACGTGTATATAAGCGGACAGAAATCTGGCAGGGAAGGGAGAGGAGAGTAAACTTTGGGACAGACTTTTCGGAACAACTTTGGGTGGAGTAAAGTGGATGGGAAAGAGGAATTTTTATGAGTCTTCTTTATAAGGGGAGATATTAAAAGTGGAAACAAACACGATTTTTATTGGATCAACTTCCTAGTTCAGGCAGATGAATTAATCATGGACCTCCCCTGAAGTTTGGAAGTGTATTATAAACATATCTGTGTGCTTACAGGAAAAAGAGAGCAAGAACATAGGATATGAGAAGCGGAAAAATTTGCAGAATTATTACGAGAAACCCGACCAACAAATGTAGACACAGATATGTCAATTTATTGCATAATGAACAGCTATTGTGGCCATCCTCACCTGACAACGGCTAAAATAGGTGGCCGAAACATGCAGGAGGCTACGGTGCTTATAATGTAATAAATTTAAACCAATATATGTACAATTTATGGTCGTATTTCTCATAATGAATCATCAGTGCATGGTCAAGAATCATTTAAAAATAGCAGACTTGTCTCTTCAGAACTCATCCATAAAAATCGCTACAGATATTACCTACCTACGTAACTAACTAGCTAACTCCAAGGAGCAAAGTGTTTCTTGAGAAGCTAACAAATATCTTCAGCTAGTCAAGAAACTTCCGGCACCATCTGTATTAGGTAGGTTTTCACTTTTTTTATAGACCAGGAAGGACCTTAGGGCGAGCAGAGGTACAGCTCTACTCTTTCTAGGACCTCAGCACTAGATGGGGTGGAGGATTAACCCCACGCCCCGACCGTCTCTACCCCTGGGAAAGACCCAGTACCCATTGTACAGGAGGCTGGGTGGGTCCCAGTGCCGGTCTGGACGGGCGGAAAATCTGGTTCCCACCGGGATCCGATCCGGGACCATCCAGTCCGTAGTCAGTCGCTATACCGACTGAGCTACTGGGCCCACACAATGTGTATTAAACTTAATATTTACATACACATATTCATGTATATAACAGTTATTTAATGCTTCCTAACTACCTATTTCAATGCGGTGCATGCTTATACAGTCACTTGACTGAAAAATACTACAGAACGTTTTCAGATTTTAATAAGACGATAATTTTAGCTTACATTTACACACTCAGAATTGTTTTATAGATAATAATCTTGACCGTAATAAACCTTGTGCGCTGGAGTATGGGCTTAAAATATTTCCTCTATGTATTCACAAACAAAAAATACTCCGGCGAGCATAATCATTCTTTAGAAGTTTACAGTCGCTCATGTGGTCAATAAATCTAGATTCCTTCATGGGATCAAAAAGTTAAACACGGAATACTCACAAGACCTTCTTAGGTTTCCATACCTAACTGGCAAAATAATTTTACGAAAATTTAGAAAAATATTTACATAAGAAAAATCTATTGCAAAGCGACAAATACGGCCCATAGCACGGAACTGTTTCAAAGGCTGCAGGCCTCGACACGATCCAATATATGATATGGAGCTGTTTGTTTTTTTTGGTTATAAATGGTACGATTGTATTATTCTTTCGGGGAAATAACGAAAAAATATGAACATTAATGAAAATAAGAAACACAGCTTATGAGGCAACATAATTACCATAGAACAAGCACTGGTGTTTCTTCATTAGACATTCACCATTTCCTCCTCCTCTGTCTTTCTTTCTCAAAAAGAAGTTATTTTCATAACAGCAATAAAAGCGAATGCAATAGGCCAATTCGTACGATGTGTCCCAACCATACTTTCACGTCCTGTCTGTATGACACAAACATAAAGCATACCAACCCTCTTTCAGGACCCTCGTACGTTTGACTGGAATGTTTATGCAGCCCGCGTAGAATAATGGACGGAAGAAATAAGGAGCAACAAGGAGCAACTATAGTTTAACTATTACTATATCGGACTGCGAATTAAAGACTGTTACAGCACTGTTCTTTTCAGATGTTCTGTTGCAGTTACAGTCTAGATTGTTCCGTTCGTTACGAAGAATTGACACCAACAACCGTTTGAATATTTTATTTCTTCACCCTACACAGTTCGGACGTTCAGGTGACCGTGCATCGTGATAAATTCTTATAATAAAACCAAACATATGCACTAATTTCTCAAATTTATTTTTCGAATAAAACTCTATATGTCTCGGACAGTTCCTCTGTCAATCATCAGGAGTTTTTTTTACCGTACACACAACAATGATATAGGTGCTGACATATACAATTGCTGTGTGTACAATGAAAAACTCCTGATGATGGACAGAGGAACTGTCCGAAACAAGTAGAATTTTATTCCAAATATAAATTTGAGAAATTAGTGCATCTAGTTGGTTTTATTATAAGAATCAGACTACACAGTTTAGGTGTCATAAAACTGCAGGAAAAGCTATGTGAAAGATGTATTAGAAAGAAGATGGAAAGGAAAGACCACGGCCCAAAGTACCGTCAGAGCTGCAATATCGTCCGCAACTTCAGAGAATTTCATTTCATACCGTCATCCGACATCGGAACCGCAGTAGTTACAAATGATAGTATCACCGTCTTTGAGTTCTTCGTTTATTTTATGACGGTTTCTCAGCTGTGAATAGGGCGTAAATGTGAAAGGAAACGTGGAACCTAGCTGGAAGAAAGCCGTCGCGACGTAGTTAGTATGCCAACTCAGCAGTCACGAAAGAACGGATTAGAATTACGTTGTAGCTGGCGTATCCGCGACGATAGTCGACGCCTGGATCTCCATAACATGGAACACAAAACACCGAAGTTCAGAATATAACGTAAGAAGCATAGAAGATAATCACGGAAATGTTGTGCATACCGTCAGAACGATCTCTGTTTCTGGGACCAGAGAACGGATGAAAGACGGAAGATGAGAACGGATATCGAATAATTTCAAGTTTCTCTACTAAGGGAAGAAATTTCTGGTTCCCGCCGTTTGCAGCGTCTCCGAGTCGGGCGCCGGTTTTAAAGCCATCTCCCCTACGACCACTATATTTTTTATGTACTTTACTTTTCCACCCTTCATATATTTTTATGTCTATTACTATGAACTACGAAGGGATAAACAATTTGAAACGACTGGCCCAACTTCGTGGAACCTAATAATGGTCATTTCGAAATATAGCCTTTACAAAGATTCAAAAACGAATGTTTTTTTTTCCCAAAACAGGCGGAACCGACTTGCTGTAGCAGTGATCTAGAATCAATTTTCAGCGACTTGCTAGAAAGTTCTCTTCATTCTTTCTAAATTAACTATATGGCTTTATTTTGAAATTAGACGATATTCAACATGTATGCAACGAGATATGCGGATATATAGGATATGGCGTAGGCTACCAGTATAGGATGAATAAGAAAGAGATAACGAAGAATGAAATGACATGTGCTTCCGAAAAATGGAAGAGGAAAGAAGAAAATACTGAGTAACGAAAACGGGAAGTGCGTGAAGTACACGAGCAAAATCAAGGAATAACTCAATAGGAAATAAGGAAAACAAAGCAACAAGAAGAAAAAGGAACAGAAGAAGAGGCTGGTAAAAGGTGAGGTTCGAAAGGAGACTTTGGATTACATCAAACACGCCGACTTGTCTTGTAACACTAATGGCAGGTGACAGATTGGGCACAGAGAGTGAGCATAGCGACAACAGGAAAGGAAGATCGAAGCGTACTTTCTGTGCGTCACTTTACAGACAAATCACAAGGCAGTGAAATGGAAGTGAAAACGGATGTGCAAATTGAGAATCAGGTGATATTGCCTGGAGAGATCCAAACCAAAAGTGTTCGTGTTTTTCTGTTAAATCGTTGACATTATGAATATTTGAAAGAAAGGCAACGACAGGGAAAGAAAAAGAGAAGAGAAATATTAATATTACAGCTAATGGTAATGAAAAATGAAGAGTAGTTTTGTGTAAGAAACAAAAATAACAAAGTTAAACTGCGTCCTGTAGCAGGCCATGAAGGACTATAGAGGGAGTAGAGCTATAGCTGTGCTCCTGCTCTAAACTCGGCACTAGATTGGTGTGGGTCGTTAAGGCCATGCCACCACCGTTATAACCCCGCGGAAGAGAAACTGCACCCACTGTGCACAAGCTGACTGAGCATCGCGGCCTTTCTGGACGGGTGGGGAAAATCTCTCCCAAACCGGGATTCGAACCCAGGACCGTCCAGCGAGCCGCTGTGTCAGCACGTAAGAATCAAAACTGTAATTAAATGTGATTATATTTTTCCCAGTAACAATCAACAGCGACTGTGTAAACAGACTCCAGATACTATGACATGAACGTCAAAATACGACGCGCCAAGCTAAACAACAATGGCCACCATCTGTCGAGAGGTGATTACAATCCAATTAAACTTAAAATGTCACATTATTTTCAAAATAATTCCAAATAGTTTTTATGTGTATATGTATAAACCAATTTTTTCTCTCGCCACTGAATACATTTTACCTTTGAATAATTAGTTCTTATAATTATTCATAACGACGGTAGTTTGCCTTCATTAGTATCACGTTCTTAATGCAGTTATACCAGAACTTGGTCTGCGCACTGTTGATTGTAAAGAAACATTACGCTTGGCAAGCCCGTACATTTTGCAAATTATCTTTAGCGAATCTGATGGAGATTCCAGATTTGTCTTTCCAACATCGAATCAAGTAACTATGTAACTAAACAAACAATGATGAAACACTGTCCTAAGGAACTTTATATAGAGAAAAATTCGAGTTTTAAGAATTTTGTGCTTTACGTTATCCATGAAGATTCCATCCCCCCAACCCCCTCCTTTAGAATTTTAGCTGTGTATAATACTCTGTTCCTCTCAGATCAATTTTAAAATTATTCTTAAACATAATACTCATTACATGGGTCACTGAAACTATTTGACAAACATATTGTAGATCCATATATGTTTGAAAGTTTACCACAGGTGTTACACTTCCAGCCCATATAATCAAATATGATGCAATAGACATCTAACACTATCAGCACATTTTCTTTTAAATCCAGTTCGTACTCTAGAAGATGTGGGCCGGGTGGCTCAATCAGTATAGCGACTGACTACGGGCTGGACGGTCCGGGATCGAATCCCGGTGAGGAAGAGATTTTCCACCCGTCCAGACCGAACCTGGAGCCAACCAAGCCTCCTGTAAAATGGGTACCGGGTCTTTCCCGGGGTAAAGTGCGGCCGGGGCGTGCTGCTGACCACTCACCCCCTTCTAGTGCTACAGTCATGGAAGAGTAGAGCTATATCTCTACTCACTTTCTGGGCCCCAACGGGACTGTAACGGGATCACTTTACTTTTTGCTGTAGAAGAGAGAATGCGGACCGGCGGATGAACAAACACGTTTTCGTGTGTTCAGTTTAAACGCTTTGTGCAAGAAACTTATAAAGACGCATACTTAGAATCCCCTCAGACCATCTCAACAACATCTCTGTCATAAAATTCAGTTTTCTCACACAGAATCGAGCTTAATCTCTGCACAGTTACCCGCATATACGAAAATTCTTATGTTGTTTCAGGAACTAATTACGCCACACAGAACAGCACCAAGCCTTTTATATCCCTTCTTTGCCTGCGACTCGTTGTGTTTTCTGACGTGTAACTAACGTGGTGTGGAATTAAGGTTTGTTAAGCGGATTCCAAATGTTAAATAATTCTGTCTGTCCGATAATATCCAAAAAGCTATATATTACAAGTTCTTGTTACATTCAAATTATGTACTCCAGAGATCAAATTCAACAATTCGGTAAATACCCTAAGTCTTATGCGTTGGCGCAGTTCGTTAAGGCCCTGCGCTACAACCCGGAGGGTCGCGGTTTCGATTTCAAATGGTGTCATTGGAATTTTTAATTGACATAATCCTTCCGGCCGCACTATGGACCTTGGGTTGACTCAGCCTCTAACAGAAATAAGTACCAGGAATAATTCCTGGGGGGTAAAGGCGACCGGTGCTTAAGGCTGACAACCTTGTCACCTTCATGTGCCGATTGTCTTGAAATCTGGGAGC
>Ga0123355_10018725_pt1 | contig 11000 bp, 4 predicted proteins | sample TergutEmb28metaG_3_FD_89872 | JGI IMG/M metagenome (GOLD analysis project Ga0123355, IMG submission 89872) | Embiratermes neotenicus P1 segment gut microbial communities from Petit-Saut dam, French Guiana - Emb289 P1 | ecosystem: Host-associated > Arthropoda: Insects > Digestive system > Gut ...
GTGTTTATCAAAAAGGGAAAGCATTAGGAGAACAAATAATTTTCGGATGCCACATCGGCCCCCCCCCCCCCCCCCCCCCACTCACAAAGACGTATTGACTCTTGAGCAATGGCCCTCAGTTTGTTCACGTCCAGGTCTTCCACAGCGACGGGAAAATCGTTAGCGTAAGATCAATCCCAGTTATAGTTTAAGGTGTTACTGAGCCCAGCGATGCGGGGAAAATGCAGGAAGGGCTAATCAGACCGAGGGACGTCGACACGCGCTTTTCGTACGTCTCTGCCCTTAGCTCTTTGGTTGGTTGGCTGCTTGGTTGACTACAGACCCGAACTCACTAAATGCACACCTCTTCTCGCAGATGTTGCAACTTGCTTTTTATTTCCACCGCGTGTGCACAAATACACAACACGACAGCCAATGCACATATAGCATAACACCGAGGCGAGTTCCCGTAAAAATTGTTGCAATGGAAAAAGCAATAAGTATTACTCATTCTGAGTGTGTTTGTAGCCTTGGGTATTCAGCATGCAATGCGCATGTGCCATATTGTCCTCTGTGGCCTGCCCCACTCTACAATATTTTTCCATATTACCTCATAAAAGGCACGATTTTTTTTTTTTGGGGGGGGGGAGTCACTGAACAGAAATTGTGTTTTGATTTTCACTACAGTTTGAAACACTAATCATTGTAAGAAGAAATGGGCCAGATATGATCAAAAACGTCCAGTGGTCTTCAAGTGCCCGTTATTCTTGCCAGATTTTAATGGAACTTGAATTTTCTCGACAGACTTTCGACAAATACTCAAATATCAATTTCATGAAAATCCGTCCAGTAGAAGCCGAGTAGTTCCATGTGGTTGGACAGACGAGCCTAATAGTCGCCTTCCACAATTATGCGAACGCGCCTAAAAACCGCGAATACATACACGCAATTCCGCGTTTCGCAAATAATTAATATACTAACATGCCGCGGAAGCGCACGCATCTCTTCCCCATCAAAACGTATTCGATTTACTTCGTAGTGTACTCGTACACCGCCAAGTGGCCCACAGCCATTAGCATGTTCGCTCACATATTCTCAGTGCCGGCAGCTGCGTGCGTGGAGCTGCAGGATTAGAAGGGGTTTATGTAACTTGCACAGGCTACGTTGTACCGTATATCAGCAAATGGGACACAGGCCCACCGTCCTGGATTGTTTATTGTCCTTGAGTTCAAGTACACCTGCACCAGTTTTCAGACGCTAATGCTTGTCAGTCACAGTACCATACTTTACAATACACGGCGATGGGCCCGCACTCCCACATCAAATTAACAATTCCATTGGTTCAGCTCCAGAATTTCGCCATGGATCTGCCACAGGGTCACGTACTCGCTATTACAACCAACAACCTTACCGTCAATACCTCTTCCTCTACTTAGAGAAAGACGGGATGCAGTTTAATTTATACAAACCTGGTTTACGTATATTTTGTAGCGCTTTCACTTCCTCTACTCGAATAGCATTGAATGATTGGATGTATAGTGAAAATGCGGCCGTGGGCTAATTTAAAGCACTATCCCAACATCTCCCCAACAACACAAGGAAAAGCCATGATCACGATAGATGTTTTCTGGGTCGAGATCTAAACCCGAATCCTCGGGGTGCTAGCTACACCACCACGAAGTGCCGTGAGTGGAAGTAGGGATACGGACAAAAACCGCCAATTTTAGGGGCGCTGGCAGATCAATTTGGGAAAAGTGACTGATAGCTTCGTCACGTCCGTATGTCCTCACGGTACAACCTGAATTCTACTGGTTGAATTATCACGAAATTTTATAAGAGGGGTTTGTACAAAAATTTGTTGGCCGTACAAAAATAACAAGCTTTACACGAAGACCTTCGTACATTTATGCCAATATCTCGCCGTTTACGGGCTAAGTGTAAGTAACATGGCACAGCCATAGCGGCCAAAGAAAGAACTAACGCCATACACTACAAAGCAACCCTCTCATCCTGCACACAGAGCGAAGGGACACGCGAGCTCGTTTAGCCAAGGCGGGTCTGCCATGTCCTTCCTTCCTTCTCCCATAAACTCTGGCATGTGTGGCGGTCACCCAGTCATGTTACGTCTCATACAGAGCAGACGGTCTGTAAATGTGGAAGGTTTTCGGTTAACAAAGAGTACTGTTCATTTGCAGTAATCTTGCAAGGTGGCATGGCTTACATTACGTGACGTGCACTGAGTGAGCACAAAACCAAAGGGACTGTGTTTTTCGAAGAAACAATAACTTCCCATCCTTGCCTTCGGTACGCTCTCGCAACATTCAAATTAACATAAGAATAAAGATGTACTGTCATTTCATGTGGTATAAAGCTACGGCACGCATACCATATTTCTCACTAGCTGCCCTAGAATAAGTACTCGGCGAACGTTTGAGACTCGCGGACAGTGCCCTCCTACATCTCACGGTCCGACTACGTGCGATTTTTGTCTGAAGGACTCACAAGTGTTCATGTGAACAAAGTCACATTCATTGCCAGGAAAGAGGGGCAATATTCGAATAGAAACTGCCCATATTTCAAGACAAGAGCTCCATCGTGTGCCGATGAACACAGTCCAGCGGTTGCGAGGTCCGCTTAGAAGCTGGAGGTCGAACTTCCAAGAAGCATCTGTGAAATAACGAAGTAGAACTACAAGAGCGAAATGGTCTCCAAATTCCGGGCGGATGCAGGCGTCGTATACGACAAAGCTCCCGCGAAAGCTGCCGCGCTCAGGGATACGATTAGCGGGAAGCTGCGTACAGCATATTCCACGTAAAGAACAAAAGAAAGTCGTGGAGATATGGTTTATACTATCGTAAATCTGCTGCTAAGATACGTGTATAAATAAAAGTACAACGCAAGTGCTGTGTCAATGTGAAAGAGTATATTGAACATGTTCGCACTTCCAGTATCTTTCTAGAAACTCTTTACGAATCGCCATTCGTGTTACACTTACTTGTGTTACTTGCTTATGTTTCAGGGCCAAAAATGTGAGATCGGGAATGACACGCACGAAATTACGTTTCTGATATACGTATGATCCTTTTCTGTTTCCAGTGTTTTCTTAACGAACCGTAGGCGTTTTCGAGAGAAGTCACCTTACAGACACTTTTATACACAGTTCGAAGATAAGGTATCAGTTCTCCTGGTATGTGACACTGTGTATTGTCACAGACCAGATACCTCACCCACACCTCTGCGAAAACCTTCAAACACGCGCAACCGGAAAATAATTCAGACGAGTAACCTGAATACCAATTTTGTTCGACGCTCGAAAGGTTTTTGAGAATGCACACACACACACACACACACACACACACACACACACCAATGGTTCGAACAGTTCGTAATTTTTTTTTTGAGAATAAATTATTCAACACGCGCCACCTTTTTTGTAACCGAACCACAAGCTACGATGTTTTGGCATGCAGCCCACTGATTAGCAACATTATTTGTTCCCAAAATGACTAGCAAACCGGCGTTCCTGCGAAGAAAATTATGGACAGACAACAACCTGTCCTTACAGAGCGACACAATTTATGGAGACAATCTGGAGTTTAACTGCCGAACCGTAGTGATTATGAAGTTGCATTCAGCAAATTAAAGAAATTTATTCAGGATGCAGAATTAATGACGGCGTATCTTTGAGACTAACAGATCATGACTGTTTGCTGGGCCACCCTGACCTGCAATACGAAATTAATGACAAGATGTGGAAAGCTCACCTTTGAACGAACGCCAGTGCCCCCACACCCCGCCCATTTGCAGAGCACATAGTTCGTTACAGCTTGACAAAATTATACAGAACTTCCACAGCTTGACAAAATTATACAGAACTTCCATCTGTTTAGTAAACGTTATCAGAACCGTGCATCAATAATCGAGTGGCAAACAGCATGTACCTTTCAACACGCAGCAGTGACGGAATGAACTAGTTTAAACTAGAAGATAGACGTTAATACACGTGCAAAGTAATTACATAATAAGTCTAAGATGGGCACTATTTGGCGTTTCTATTTCGTTTCAATGCCAAACCAATAAAAACACAACTAGGTGGCAGCAACGGCGCTGAAGAGCGCACCTTTCAGCTATTACTGTGTCGACAACAGACTACTGAAAATATTACCTCCAGATCGGATTGCATCATCAGTGATTTTCCTATCAAGATGTCTTCACACTGATTAAAAAACCGGTGTTCCACGTTTTAAAACATCTTGTGTGCATTCAGAGGACAAAATCAAAAGAAACACATCAAGCAACGAAGAGAACAGTACTGTTTCTTTGCGAAGAAATGTACCCCAATCTATTAACGACACGCCCGTCTTTGCTAAAACTCTCAAGTTCACGGAGAGCACACTCAGAGAAACTGTGACATCAGTGTCTTCATTCTTTCTGTAGCCTGTCTTATGATACGTCCATTGCCTCTTCCAAAGTGAATTTTCCAAACAGTGTGATCTAGTGTTTCATCTTTCAATTTCCAATACCTTCTCTTTTCCTTAAGGTCATCCGGCAGCGGCTTGCTTCTTTTTCTCATCTTCCCGTCACATCTATCCTTCCCTCAATCTGTCCTTCAATAACGTGTTTTAGGAGGTAGTTCCTACGCAAGATGTGACCAATCCAGTTAGTCTTCCTTCTTTTTATTGTTAGTAGGCTATTCCTTTCCTCCTTGACTCTACATAACACTTCTTCACTGTTCAAACGACCAGTCCAAATGATCTTCTTCCCCAGTATCATATTTCAAAACTTCCAAGTTATTTCTGATCTATTTTCCGAAGTGTCCAAGTTTCAGCAACATACAGAGCTATGATCTCAATGTACCACTTCACTAGTTTTTTTCATCCCTAAATTTAAGCCCAATTTGCTGATGAAAAGAGCCTTCTTCTTGTTCAGTGCCACTTTTGCCAAAGAAATCCTGGATTTAATTTCAATTGTACATCATTTGTTACAATGCTACCAAAACAAGTGACATATTCCACATTCTCCGACTGGTTATTATTTAACATAATGTGTACTGCGGAAGACTGCCTTAAGATTCTCAATATCTTAATTTTTCCACATTCTTTTCCATTCCGCAACATCTTCCAATTTCAATTAGTCTACCAACCGTCGCTACCTTAGCCACTAGCACAGTCTCATCCGCATATTTCACAGTACGAATTACTTGTCCTCCTAGATTGAAGTCTCAGACCCTTCAAGAGCTTCCTTGGCAATGTATTCGTTGTACTAGTTTAACAGAATCGGCGACACACAGCATTCTTCAGCAACTGTAATGTACGTGCAACAGTTGATTGGAAGGGATATTTGTGGAAACCGCACGTAAATACGCGTTGTCAAAAAATTCTGCTAATTTTCAACATGGCAATCCTTGCGAAATGTAAACCCAGTAACAATGCAATGTCTGTAAATACAGCTCACTCTTAAGTGCAATATGATGTGACTCAATGAACAGGAAAATCTGATTATTTGAAGATACAGGTTTTCTGGGACGTTACGCCGTCTCGATTGGTATCAATGCTTGCTGTTTGGCGCTGAAGACGAAGAAACCAAACTCGGCGCAACATCCCAGATGACTTGAACCTTCAGCACCACCAATATGAGAATGATATAAACCTCGCATCTGCTAATTTGTCGCCCCGATGTGAATGAAAAACATGTCAAGAAAAGTGTCACGTAAGACTATATGAAGGTGGTCCTATTATGTCGATGTCCGCAGCGTTTTCAGAGCTGGGCCGTGAAGCAAATGCATTGCATTATGGGTAACCAGACTGGGCGGGTCGAGCAGCCGGCTCATTCGCCTGCGTCCACACTAGAAGTAAAAAAACCGACTACATACATCTACCGAGGAACATAAATACTTTTTTCTTGTACGAACTCCATTCGAGGCAAGCAAGAATAAACGACTATTACTGTCTTCTGGTACGTGACACCGTGTAGTTCGGTAGATACACAAGGACATAGGCCTCCACCCATAGGATATAGACTGCGAAATGCAAGCATCTAACCAAACTACGCGCGCAACATCTCAGCAGACCACAATCTTCACAGTCACTGACGTGAGAATCTCTATCTTATAAACAGGATTCAAAATAATTAACGAATGACGAAAACATGTTGGGGCCAACAGAAATGGACGAAACTTTGCTAAGGGCCGTTCCACACATACTTGCTTCCAGCCTAAGGTATCTGTGTAACAGTATTTGCATTAATCAATACTATAATTACAGCACCGTGTCGGATAATTGTATTAAACACTCAGTCCTTGCAATATCCACGCCAAAGCTTTCATGGCCTAATTTGCTACTTCTCCCGTAAAACTCGAATAATTAAGCGCACAAATTCATGGGGAAGGGGGAGCAACTGGTCGTGGAATTCCCCGCCAGTTCCGGCGGCTAGGTTAAGCATAGTATTCCCAAGAGACCACCACCACCAGACCACTCTATCCTGAGCCAGCTGATTCTAGTCCACAAACCATACTTTCTTCAGATCCAAACAACGGAGTTTTGCGTTCGAAAAACAGGATACAAACGGTATCAGCAACTGGAGCGGAAGTGCTAGGCCTATATGTCAGCAAAGGCGAAATGTTAACAGAAGGGAACTGCTGTACCTTCACAATAGTTGTCGTGTTTGTTCAGCCTATCTTGGTAAACACACTCTCTCTTTATCTTTGCTCCAAGGCTATATGTTGGAATACCATTCTGCGGAACAGGTTGTGGGAGTATCAATTTCCCATAGGGGGAGCAGTTCTTATAATAAAATGCTGGATACAGCATGGACATACCCTCATCCGGTCAATTACTTAAAACAAGCACTAATTTCTGATTAGCAACTATTGCGACGTATTTTATTCTATGCAGTATATTATCAGCACATGTTGTCACATTATAACCTCACATGTTTCGGCATTAACGCGCCGTCCTCAGACGAATTTTCCTTTAAGAATTACAAATAGCTTATAAATAATCTGTCAAACATAAAGTAATATTCATTTCATACACGACGCAGAAGCATGCAATTTAATTAGTAACATCGCTGTTAATCTACTTCAGGGTACTGCAAAATGCATTTCTTCAACCGTGCACAATCTGAATGCAGTAAAATGGCTGCTGTTCATGAACCCTAAATTGTGCATGCGAAGAAATACGCGTCCCTTCTACAGTACTTCGGTTTCTCTCATAACGGCGAGTGTCGTAAAAGGGGGAAATAGATTCGAAGTACTGACGTTTGGCAATGTTCCTGTTACGTACAAAACCTCACACACTCTCCAGACACGATAGCTAACACACACCATTTTGCTAGCCACCACATGCACTGCTATAGAGAAACGTATGGTAGCAGCATATGTGTACAGTTATGGTGTTCACCATCTGCCAAGCTCTACGCTAGAAACTACCGACTTTCACACTAGCATTTCATCCAGCATATGCCAAGATTTTATGGCACAAGAAAGCTGCACTGAGGGCTTTCAATTTGTTCGCCACATCATCATGGTCGATGTGAAACGTCTGCGTACCACGACGTCCAGACAGCATCAGGACAAGAGAAAAGCTTGAAGTCTGAAAGGAAATTACAAAGCCTTGCGGGAATTTAATAGACACACATTGTTGACATATTAAGTGGCGTAAAACTGGTTTGGATCGAAAAGAACTCCGTGCCTTATGGCTACAAAACGGACCGTCAAGTTTGAATAGCACATTCCACGCATGATTAAATGGCACGACCTCTGCCAACGAACTCTAAAACGGAACAACCAACCGGACAGCCCACTTTTTGATACAAACACGTGATTCCACGATTTGACCCAAACAGTTCTACTTAAAACCAAATTCAAGGCATTTACATGTAACATCATACTTAGTCATTCACTGTACAAGCTGCTTTCGAAAATTTCATATGCATTTCTTCTACCCTTTCATCGAGTTACACGACCAGTTCACCGAAACGTCCTTCACGTAACCACCCTCACAAAACTGGACGGATTAAAAGAATCGCGAAGATCCTCACTACGTAGGCTAATAAATCACTTCTTCTCCCGCTAGTCTTACTATTTTAATACTCACATGGAGTTTGTCTCGTACGTCGCATACACTCGAACTTTTGAAAGAGGAGACGACTACTTTCCCAACTGACAGACCCTATACTTTCTGAAATAATTTCAATTTCTTTGTGAACCTCACTTTTCTGGTCAGTTTATACTAACAGATTTTTGCCACATTATGTACATAGGACTTCCGCCAAACAAAACTGCACTTGTCCGTTTTTCTAACAACCATCTCTCCACACCCCCCCCCCACCTCCACCACCCATCATACCCTCCAAGCCAAACAATTCGATTATCACGTCACAGTTTACTTAGTTTACAATGATCCAAAGATACTTGTTTATAATCCTAAGTAGTACAGCACGATCTCTCATGGAGTAAACACCGTGTATCGTCGGTCAAAAAAAAAGTGTGTGTGTGTATAAACACAAACACACACACATATCTAATACAGCAAGATGTTAGGAGACAACTTTGTTACATTCTTGCGTTTTCCGTTTCAATACTTCAATTGTACTGTAATATCAATAATGTTTAATCTTAGTAACTGACCAACTTAATGTACAAAATCTTGTTTTATAACTTTATTATATGCCTCTACATGTTTCGAGCACTATGTGCTCATCACCAGGAGGTCAAAATTGTATTATACAGCATCTGGTATCGTCACACCTGTACGTGGCCGTCCTGTGCACAGGTTGAGAGAGGGTCCTCTGCACCGGACGGCCACGTACAGGTGTGGCTATACCACATGCTGTATAATACAATTTTGACCCTCTTATGATGAGCACATAGTGCTCGAAACATGTAGAGGCATATAATAAACTTATTATAAAACGAGATTTTGTGATTAATTTGGTTAATTGCTAAGATTATACTGAGATTCACGGTCAACAAAACATCAATAATTTTTGGTACAACTGACTGTTGTAGAACGCTGATGTACACACGTTTACCATTTATTGGCACGATACGCTGTCCGTGACTGATGATAACAGGTGGCCGAAATATGTAAAGGCGCAAAAACTAAGCTTTGTGCAGTAGTTGGAAATACAAGCAGTTTATAATGTTTGTCTTCGCCCCTGTTTGACTTCCAAATGCACTTGCGAAGACACAGTAGGCCTATGACGTAGAACACTACTGTTTCAGGTCACTCACAGCGTAACGCAGAATAGATGTGGAACTATGCATCACTAATTCCCAACCGGAAGTGATTTCAATCCCAGCTAACGGCATGGCGTTTACTCCCTACAAGTGTGGTAAGTATTCTCTACAGCGGTCCAGAACGGCTCCGAAGCCGGTCACAAGGCAGCGGCCGATGAGCCCAGGTTCGACACTCTCCACAACTGCCTACCACAACATTTACTACTAGTTTTGGCCCTATTCCGAAAAGAATTATGTAATCCCCATAGCCTATAGTCATAAAAAGACCTTTTAAATTCTCACCCCCCCCCCCCTCCAAATACGTCGTGTAGGGAAACGAAATGGTTCTATGTTTGTTCTCCATCTATTATGACGTTTCGGAGGAACATGCCGGATGCTTCCGGGTCAAATTCAGACAGCATGAAGATGGACGCAAAATGTTCTTCTGAAAGGTCGGAGAAACACACTACACTATACTGCACTGCACGACACACTACACTACACTGCAGCACGACACATACGAAAAAGCAGAAGACCATGATCCGAGTTATCAGCCACCATAAAAAACATATAAACAATAATTCTATGCTTCTAACACACCTGTGAATTATTCCACGTCTGAACACGTGCCGAAGTGGCTGTTACAAACGCAACCTATCATCTCTACAGGTTAAATGTAGCGCACTGGTGTTAACACAAATGTACGTAACAATGACACAAAAATGTAGGCATATAAAAACGTAAATTATATTTCGGATCTACGCGTTTATTAACAAGGCCTTGGCAATGACGCAAATTGCATTTCATTGCTGTCTAACGGAAACGAGTGTTCTGAAGAATTAGGCAAGGTTTCCAATAATTAACGAAATGCATTATTCATAAATGCGACATAATGGAGGTGCAGAAGAGCTTCACGTAACCGTTCTGCGAAGTAAAGTGGTTAAAGTTATGCTTGCCCCAAGTCCAGGTTTGTTGGTTTGTGCAATTAAATAAAGCGGCCATAGTCCAGCTAATGGCTTGATGTTTCCACTTTTTGGAACAACGTTTTGCATATACTATGTAAACAAAAGTGCTGATATCTCTACAAACATCAGCGTTCGGCAACGTGCCGGATCGTTTAAATAATTATCTACGAACAAGCGAAGATAGCAAAGAGTCTTAAACGAGCTTAGACGATTTCCGGTAGCAATGCACTGCGCTAGATAAAATATATAATTATTCTGAAAATACACGGCACTACGGTAGGATGGGGAATAAACACGACACTACGACAAGAAGGGAGTCAACACTGCACTACGGCAGGAAGAGGAATTCACATGGCACTACGGTAGGACGAGTAATCACGGAATCAACACGGCACTACAAGACGGAGAATCAACATGATACTGCGGCAGGACGGGGAATCAACATGGCACTACGGTAGGACGAGTTATCAATACGGCACTAGGCGGAATCAACACGGCAATACGACAGGACGGGGAATCAAAACGGCACTACAAGACGGAGAATCAACATGGTACTGCGGCAGGACGGGGAATCAACATGGCACTACGGTAGGACGAGTAATCAATACGGCACTAGGCGGAATCAGCACGGCACTACGACAGGACGGAGAATCAACATGGCACTACGGTAGGACGGGGAATCAATACGGCACTACAAGACGGAGAATCAACATGGTACTGCGGCAGGACGGGGAATCAACATGACACTATGGTAGGACGCGTAATCAATACGGCACTACGACAGGACGGGGAATCAACATGGTACTGCGGCAGGACGGGGAATCAACATGGCACTA
>Ga0123355_10018726_pt1 | contig 11000 bp, 11 predicted proteins | sample TergutEmb28metaG_3_FD_89872 | JGI IMG/M metagenome (GOLD analysis project Ga0123355, IMG submission 89872) | Embiratermes neotenicus P1 segment gut microbial communities from Petit-Saut dam, French Guiana - Emb289 P1 | ecosystem: Host-associated > Arthropoda: Insects > Digestive system > Gut ...
CAGATATGACAGAAGATGAATTTAATACATGGATGAATCAAAATTTGCCAAAGGAGAAATATACGCCTTTGAAAATAGACGATTTTATTGAAAGCATTAGCTTATTGAGTATCCATATATCAGAATGTAATGCTTATTCGCTGCTTTATGATGATGGTGATCTTTTTTGGGGACACCAAATTAGTGTTGATGGGGATATGGAATCTGGCTTCACAAATGCCGACATTTAGTGATAAGCATCATCCCCACATACATAATGGCATATCTGATGATGGCAGGAGAGGGCTTAAAATGGCCAAACAAAAGACGATTTATAGATGTAGTGAATGTGAACATGAAGTGGGACGTTGGCTTGGCTGATGCCCTTCTTGTGATAGTTTTAATGTTTTTGAAGGAGAGGAAATTTAATGAAAAAGTTATTATATACCATATTGGCGGGGCTTGCAATGCTTATTTTAGCAGCTTGTGGCAGGGATAACGCTACACCGAATGTTCAAAGCACACCTGAGATTGATTTACTTGATATTGGCGACATTATAAACTTTGGCGGAATTGATTGGCGAGTGCTCAACATACAAAGCGATAGAACCCTTGTTATTAGTCAATATATTTTGGAGCTTAGGGCGTTTCATGACACGTTAGAAACTACCACTTGGGAGCATAGCGATATTCGTTATTATTTAAACAACGAATTTATCAATCGCTTCACGCCTGATGAGATGGAGCGAATACTACAAACAACACTAAACAACAAGAACAATCCTTGGTTTAGCACGGAGGGCGGCAATGACACAACTGATAAAATATTTTTGTTAAGCCTTGAGGAGTTGGTGCGATATTTTGGCGATAGTGGAGAGCTGGCTAATCGTCGATACGAACACTCTTGGGGGTTTGCTGATGAATATGGTGTTGAACGAGTTGCATATACTCTTCCAGATGTAGAATTAACCAAGGAATGGAGATATTCACCACCTAGTGCTTCTTTCGCTTGGTGGTTGCGTTCGCCTGGGGCAATCAATGATGATATGATAGCAGATAACACCCCTCGTGCAACATGGGGTCATGTTGATAGGGCATATGTTTTTGCTGGGTCTTTTGTTGCTCCTGAAGAAAGCGGCATAGTAGATGTTAATGGTGTATACGCCACTAAAATTCTTGGCGTTCGCCCTGCTTTGTGGCTAGAGCGGTAGTCTTCGTCGTGCTGAAGAAGGGAATATATAAAATGGCTAAACAAAAGACGATTTATAGATGCAGTGAATGTGAACATGAAGTGGGGCGTTGGCTTGGCCGATGCCCTTCTTGCGATAGTTTTAATACTTTTGAAGAAAGTGTTAGTGTGGTGCAAAAAAAGACGGGGGCTGCCGCCCCTAAAAAAGTGGAAGTAGGGCGGGCTGCACCTATCTCTAAAATAACATCTTTGCAAGATGCAAGGTTTGCCACGGGGGTAGACGAGCTTGACCGTGTGCTTTGCGGCGGCATTGTGCCTGGCTCTCTTGTGCTTATTGGCGGCGAGCCTGGCATTGGAAAGTCTACCGTGCTTTTGCAAATTTGCAAAGATAAAGATTTTAATATCCTTTATGCCTCTGGGGAGGAAAGCCCAGGCCAAATCGTGTTGCGGGCTGGTCGCCTTGGGGATTTTGGCGAAAATCTACTTATTCTTTCAGAAAACAACATCTCAGCCATAGAGGCGGAGATTTATAATCATAACCCGCAACTTCTTATTATTGACTCTATCCAAACCATGTCTCACCCCGATGTGGCCTCCGCCCCTGGCAGCGTTACACAGGTGCGAGAGTGTACGTCTTTTTTAATGTCCCTTGCAAAATCTCGCAACATGGCGACTATTATTGTCGGCCATGTAACCAAAGACGGCAATATAGCGGGCCCAAAAATTTTAGAGCATATGGTGGATTGTGTTTTATATTTTGAAGGCGAGGGCAGGGGGAGCGGCTTTCGCATTGTGCGTGCGGTTAAAAACCGCTTTGGCTCAACTGGTGAGATTGGCATTTTTGAGATGACCGAAGCTGGCCTCTCCGCCATTAAAAACCCGTCAGAATATATGCTAACGGGCAGACCTATAAACGCTCCAGGCAGCGTCATCACCTGCTCTATGGAGGGCAGCCGCCCCATTTTGGTTGAGGTGCAAGCCCTTGTTGCACCTACAAAAGCCCCAAACCCCCGCCGTGTGGTTAACGGCATGGATTATAACCGTGTCAACATGCTGCTAGCCATGCTTGAAAAACGCTGCGGCCTGCCCATGTCCATGGCGGATAGCTATATCAACATACCAGGCGGCATGAAGCTTGCCGAGCCCGCAGCCGACCTTGCGGTAATAGCTGCCACGGCCGCTAGCTTTAAAAACAAAGCCATCCCCCCTCAAATTCTTATTTTTGGTGAGGTGGGGCTGACGGGTGAGGTGCGAGCCGTAACCCACACACAACGCCGCATTGACGAGGGTGCAAAGCTTGGTTTTAGTGAAATCATCATCCCTCAAGCCAACCTAAAAGGCTTGAAGCGACCTGATGGGGTGAAGGTTTTTGGGGTAAATAGTATTAATGAATTGTTGCAGTTGGTGGATATATAACACCCTTACTCATCATTGGACTTGCATCGAAATTAGTCTCTCTCCACCATATTGCACTCTCCTAAGTCGTCATCCTGAGCTTGACTCAGGATCTATGCAAGCTAGTGGACAACCTAATCAAGGTCGCCCTTCTCCAATTAGATCCTGAGTCAAGCTCAGGATGACGAATAGGAAAGCAGTATGGAAATATTTACAATTAATTTCGCTACAAGTCCATTATGAGCTTTATGTCCTATGAAGACTATCCAGTACCAATAGATCCCGTGTCGGTTGGCGACGTAAGCATGGGATGACAACATTTGATAGGAGGTTATATCAATGAAGCAAAAAGATAAAAAAATAATTATATTGTTCCCTGGCAAAGGGTATAGCACTGATATGCCGCTACTATATTATGCAGGCTTTAAATATGCGATGAAGGGATATAAAGTTTTGCCTATCCATTATGGTGCTTTAGACAAAGAAAAATCCCGTAGCGAGGTTTTAGAGATTGCAAAAGCAGAAGCCTCAAAGCAAGTAAAGGATGTTGATTTTTCTAAATATGAGGAGATTGTGTTTGCCTCTAAAAGTGTTGGCACGGTTGTTGCGGGCTATATCTCGGAGGAACTTGATGAAAATATCAAGCATATATATTTAACACCTATTGACGAAACTTTGCAGTTTATTAACAACAAAGATGATATAATTGCAATTATAGTTGGTGAAGAAGATAAAGTTTTTGATACTAACACTTTAAAAGCACACTGTCATCAAAAGGGAATAGAGTTGCATGTGATTGAAGGTGCTGGGCATAGCTTGGAGAAATTTGAGAACGCAGTAGACAATATCGATATTTTAAAGAGGATAGTCGAATTATACTAAGTTTTAGAGGGGATTAAAGGGATGAAAGTTTATTATTATTTTGATTGGTTTAACGAAGAGATTTCAAAAGAGATAGCTCGAGCTTTGTGTGGCGATGTTGTGGATAGAAAATCCATAGTGTTTATCGGAGCTGAGCCTAAAGAAGCGGCTTTTAATGACGAACAAAGCAAGATTGCAAAGGGTTGGCTGGGGTCTATTGGAATTGGGTTTGAAGAGTATCATTTACTTGATTATCGCATCTCGAAAGAGGATGGGTTGAGTTTGATTTGCAAGGCTTCTGCCGTCTTTTTTCTTGGTGGGTTTGCGGTGGCACAAAGGGATTTTTTGGCGGAGTATGAAATAGGAAAAGCTGTGAAAGAAAGTGGAGTTAATGTTGTTATGGGTGTGAGTGCAGGGGCGATGAACATGAGCGGCAAGTGGATACGCTCAAGGTTTATCAACCCGCATAGCAGGCGATATACGGCGGGGGAGACGCAAGTTTTTGCTGGTTTGGGCTTTCATGGCTTTATGTTGGAGCCACATTTTGAAGCTCCAAATGATGATTTGGTTGAAAACGACCTAATGCCGCTGTCTAAAGAGGTTGATGTATATGTTGCCTGCTATGAAAGTGCTATACGTGTAAAGGGCGATGAGATGACATTTTTTGGCGAGATTTATCGAATTGTTGATGGAAAATTAGCCCTTATTGATGATGCCATAAAGGGCTAGATCTTCAAATTTACCATCTTTTAAGACGTGTTGGGCAAGCAGGCCTTCTTTAACCATGCCAACCTTCTCCATCACCTTGCCAGAGGCGGGGTTGGAGGTGAAAAACCTGCCCCATACCTTGTGATAGCCCTTTTGAGTGAAGGCAAAATCTATGAGGGCTTTTACTGCCTCGGTGGCATAGCCAAAGCCCCAATGCTCCTCTCCAATCCAATACCCCAGCTCACCGTTTTTGTTGTGTTGGTGGTTAGAAAGACCAATCGCCCCATAAAGCTGGCCTGTAGCCTTATCGGTAATGGCAAATTCGTAGGATTTGTTGTTTTTAAAGTTATCGGCGTGGGTTTTAATCCATGCTGTGGCAGCCTCTTCTGGGTAGGGGTGGGGGAGGGATAGGGTGCTTTTGTAGATGTTATAGTTGTTGCAAAAATGGCTAACTTGCGGGGCGTCTGAAAGTTGAAAAGGTCGTAAAATAAGCCTTTCGGTGGTGATTGTGTTGGTTTGAGGGCTATACATAAAAATGCTCCTTTATATTGGGGATATGGTGATACCTAGTTTTTTAGCTATTTTTTGTAACTCATCTGCTTCACGAGGGGTTACGATGGAGATGACGGTGCCTGGGTTGCCTGCCCTGCCGCAGCGGCCTGCCCTGTGGATATAATCCTTATGTCTGCTTGGGATGTCGAGGTTTATAACATGGGTAAGCCCCTCAATATCAAGCCCTCTAGAGCCTGCGTCGGTGGCCACTAGGGCTTTTATTTTGCCATTATTTAGGCTTTCTATAGCTACTTTTCTATCCATCTTATCCGTCTCTTTGTGGAGGGATCGGGTGGGGATGTTATGGAAATTAAGCCTTTTTTCGGTTCTTTCAACATCATAAGGCATGTTAACGAAAACTAAGGCTTTAGGGATGGCTCGGGAGTTTATTAGGGTTTTGAGCTTGTCGGTTTTTTTGCGAAGCTCGGCGATAGCGTAAAGATGGGTTATGGTGCTTGGCATGGCGTCGCCTGCGGATATTAAGGCAGGCTCTTTCATCATACCTTGTGCTATGTCTTTTGTGCCTTTGGGCATGGTGGCAGAGACCAGCAGGATTTGCCTATCACGCAGGGTGGATTTGACAAGGGCGTGGATGCCCTCCATGTTTTGAGAAGAAAACAGTCTATCAGCCTCGTCAAAAACCAAAGTTTTTACATAGTGCATGGATAGCTTTTTTGCGGTTATCATTTCTTTGACCCGCCCCAATGTGCCTATGACGATAAGGGGCTTGGTTTTTAAGGCTGCCTCTTGGCGTTTTTTGTCTACCCCGCCGATTAGTAATGCTATATCTTCTGGTCGGGTGCTAAAAAACTTTGCCACACGGGCTATTTGTGAGGCAAGCTCGTAGGTGGGGGCGATGATGACGGCTTGTGCCTTTTTGGATTCTACATCCAGCTTTTGAAAGATGGGCAACAGGTATGTTAGGGTTTTGCCGCTGCCTGTGGGGGAGTGGACGATGACATCCTCCCCATCCAAAATGCGAGAAATGGCCTTGGATTGTATCTCCATAGGCTTTTTTATGTTTTTTTGGGATAGTTTTTCGAGTAAGTTTTGGTTTAGTATATCTTTAAATTCCATTGTATCACCTCAAGATAAGTATACAATAAAAGGGCGGGCATGGCAAGGAGTAGTTACACCACCCCCGATTTTTTGCCCCCAGCTGCATGGGCGAGCAGCAAAAAGTGAACTTCTTTTTGCGACCAGCCTCTCCGCTCCCCCACATCCCTTCGTATATTAAGCGATTCTTCCCACCCGCCCCGCTGCGAGGGCGAAAAATCTTATCAGTATTCCAATTGAATTTAGAGAAGAGATATCTCCTCTCGAATAGCAATATTCCTGCCCTGAGTGGGGTGGGGCTGGCATTGCACTATTACCCTACATTACACTTAGGGTGGGAACGAGGGGCAGGAATATTGCGGGCTGCTGCACGATTTGCGAGAAAGGAGATGGTTTTGGATATCTTTTCTTAAATCCTCTTTGTGTGCTTTAGGAAGCTCAAAACGAAAATAACGATAGAGATTATTATAAGTGCCATGCCTATGTAGTTAAATATATCACCAAAATTCGGGCCAAGGCTTAAAATCACATACCAATCCCTATTCATAAAAGAGCCAGCCATCATAGATGCGATGCCTAAAATAGCTATAAAAGATATACCTAAAACAGATAGACCTGGCTTTGCTTTTAAAGCCATAGATGTTATTGCTGACACTATAAACAACAACCCGATAAAAATTATTTGAGGAGAGGGATTGGAGACGAACGGAACACGCTCCATACTTAGCAATACGCCAGACACTCCAACTACAATGCCTATTAAAAGCACTAAGCAGCTAAAAACTGCAAGCAAGGCACCTTCGCTAGCTTTTAAGAAAAAAATGACTATGGATGCTATAAAAGATAAGATGGAAACGAATGGCATGATTGAAGGGAATGTAGGAAATGATGCGAACAACCAAAGGCTAGGAGAGGCTAAGAAAATTGTGATTAAAGAAAGTAAAATAGCCCCTACAATCGCCCCTGTTGTTGGCTTGGCTAAGGCTTTTTCCTTGAAAAAATAGCTATAGATAAAGCTAATATTAATATAGGTATGACTAGGAACAAATTGCCTCTAACAATAGAGCCAAAAGGAATATGCCACCAAGATGTATCTTGAGAAAAATACTCTACAAGAGAGGCTATAAAAGCTAGCACGATGCCAGCTATAGCTACGGCAATACCTATTTTGAAACTCTTTCTTGTGGTTGGCTGGGTGAGCGGTATGGTCGGTATAGGGTCAATGACCTTTATCAACCTAAAACCACATTGATTGCAAAAAGTATACTCTTCTTTTGCTATTGCGTTACAACTTGGACAATTCATAAAACTTCCCCCTTAGGATTTTTTGGATATAATGATTATAACATTTTCGGGGGGGGGGTCAACATTTTCCTTGAAATTTCTTGCTATTTTTTGCGAAAGGTGATAGAATGAATGGTTGAGGAGTTGTTTTGATTTGAGAGTGAAAAAAAGAAATGATAATAGAAACAATTTTATAAAGCAGGCCAGCATTTTAGCTGTGTCTGGGCTTTTGGCACGGTTTTTGGGCTTTTTATATAGGCTACCCCTAACGGATTTGATAGGGGATGAAGGAAACACTATATATAGTGCGGGCTTTTACATCTATACCTTTTTGCTTGTTGTGTCTTCTGCTGGGTTGCCTGGTGCTATATCTAAAATGGTGGCAGAAAGGCGGGCAGAGGGGCATTATGAGGCCGCACACAGGTTGTTTAAGGTCGCCTTTGCCATGGCTGCTATTATAGGCGCTGCCCTTGCTGTGTTTTTGTTTGCTTTTGCACACACCTTTGCCGCTTTGATAAATGTGCCAGAGGCCGCCCTTGCTATACAAGTTTTAGCCCCCACTATTTTTGTGGTGGCTATGATGGCGGTTATACGTGGGTATTTTCAAGGCATGTCTATGACGACGCCCACGGCGGCTTCTCAACTAATAGACCAGATATTTAATGCGGTCTTCTCGGTTGTGCTTGCTCATACCCTTTACAACTTTGCTATGGATAGGGGCTATGTGGCTATAAACTATGCAGCCGCTGGCGGCACGCTAGGCAGCACCGTGGGTGCGATTGCTGGCTTTATGTTTATTGCAGGCATTTACTTTCTCTCTCGCAAAGATGTGGCGGTAGAGGTGAGACGTGCTATAAACAAGAGAAAAAGAGAGGGCTTAGAGCCGTATGTAGAGCGGACAAGCTATCTGATAAAGACCATCCTCATAACCTCTACCACCATCATAATGGGCACGGCTATTTTTACAGTTGTAAACATGGCAGACCTTGCAATGGTGCTTAACCGCCTAGAGGTGGCTGGTTTTGATGAGTCAACGGCAAGAAGCCTCTACGGGCAGGTTACAGGTAAGTTTCACCCCATTACCAACTTGCCTGCCGCCATCTCTTCATCCCTTGCTATTGCTTTGATACCAGCTATATCCGCTGCAAATGCCCTTGGCAAGCACAAAGAGGTGCGAGACAAAATAAACACGGGGTTGCGTGTGGGCATGTTTTTGACTATACCTATAGCTTTGGGGCTGGCTGTGCTAGGCCCTCAAATTGTAGCTTTGCTATTCCCAAACCACCCTGATGGCGGCACGTTGTTTTTGTGGGGCTTTGCCTCCATCATCTTTTTAGCTATCTCCCAAATAGCCACAGGCATTGTGCAAGGCTTAGGCAAAACAATGGTGCCCGTGTATGCCGCCCTTGCGGGTGCGGTGGTGAAGATTGCCTCTACATATTTTCTAGTGGCCATCCCTCAAATCAATATATACGGAGCGGTGCTTGGCACTACATTGTGTTTTTTAGTGGCGGCGGCTATCAATTGCGTGTATCTTTTTAAACACACAAAAACCAAGCCAGATGTTAAAGGTGTGCTGCTAAAGCCTCTGTTTGCAAGCGTCGGCATGGCTATGGGTACATTCACATTCTACCACTCAACATACTTTTTAATGGGCAATATGCTGTTTTCAACCATTATAGCTGTTTTTGCAGGTATGGCTTTGTATATACTATTCATGCTACTGGTGAAAGGCTTTAGAGAAGAAGATGTGCTGTTTTTGCCTGGTGGCAAGAAGATTTTGGCTAAATTAAAGAGAAGGAGCTTGATATAATGAGTGCTTTGAAAGATTGGTACACAAAAGAGGCTCTTGAGGGCTTTGCGAAGGATATAAAAAAGGCATATGCCCACTTTGATGCAAATGCCTTTGTGGCAGATATTATGAGTGATGGATGGGGCCAGCTGGAGCTTAAAGGAAGGTGGCGTCGCATCACCCTTTGCATGGGCAAGCACCTGCCCAGCGGCTACAAAGATGCTCTTGCCGTTCTTTATGATGTGATAGAGCATTATGAGGGCTACACCAACGGGTTTAGCATAATTTTTACGGATTTTATTGAGGAATTTGGGCTTGCAGATGAGGATTGGGCTATATCCATCGCCGCTTGTGAGCATTTTACCAAATATGGCACGGCTGAGGGGGCTGTTCGCCCTTTTATCATAAAAGATGAAAAGCGTATGATGGCACAGATGTATGAGTGGTCAAAAAGCGATAACGAGCATGTTAGGCGGCTTGCTAGCGAGGGTTGTAGGCCTGCTTTGCCTTGGTTTATGGCCTTGCCAAGCTTTAAAAAAGACCCAACCCCCATTTTGCCTATTTTGGAGGAGTTGAAGACTGACCCTTCCCTATATGTTCGCAAAAGTGTGGCAAATAATATAAACGACATCTCCAAAACCCACCCCCAACTGATGATAGACCTTGCAAAAAAATGGCATGGTAAAGATAAAAACACCGACTGGATTGTAAAACATGGCTTACGTACATTGCTAAAAAAGGGCAATAAAGATGCTTTGGCCATTTTTGGTTATGATGATGAAACATCCATAGAGGCGGCAAACTTTGCCTTGAGCATGCCAAGTGTGGCCATTGGTGATGATATAGGCTTTTCATTTACCATTGCCTCAAAAAATGCCACTAAGGTAAGGTTAGAATATGCTATTGACTTTGTAAAAGCTGGCGGCAAGCGTAGCCGTAAGGTTTTTAAGATATCCGAAATTGAGATGGCGGCTGGTGATAAGAAGGATTATGTCAAGAAGCACTCTATGGCGGATTTAAGCACTAGAAAGCACCATGCAGGTACGCATACAATCGCCCTAATCATCAACGGTATAGAGCGAGCATCTGCGGATTTTGATTTGGTGTAGCCTGCTTTAGAGTCATTAGACTTGTAGCGAAATCACTCCCTAACCGTCATCCCGTGCTTGACACGGGATCTATGCATGATAGTGCATAACCCCGATTAAGCCTGCCCTTAGCCCTTGGTCTCCCTGCTGACGCAGGCAGAAGGGTAAGACTTGACTGAGGGTGTCAAGCACGGGATGACGATGTTTGGATTGGCTTTGATATAACTTAGGACGCCTTTATTGTCAAAACTTGTTGCCACTCTTTGTTTTGATGTGATATAATAATTGCAAGTTTATTGTGGAGAGTGGGCATTGCGACTTTTCTTCAAGATTTTAGACTCTCCAAAAGAGGCTTTAGATTCTTGAGAAAGGAGGAATGCTTATGTTAGATTTTGGCGATGCATTGAGGACTATCTTCTATGCAGTGGGGATAGTATACTACATAACCCACACAAAGAAAAAACGCCACTCCAACCAACAAGGAAAGCGACGTTTTAAGTAACACATAATTAGGTCGCAATGCCTAAGCAATAGACCTAGAATGAGGGGATGTCTGCAAACATCTTCTCATTCGTTTATAATAGGATAATATCACAATAACGTGCTTATGTCAACACTTCAAACATAAAAAGTTTTACGTATCATATTGCTAGCTTTCTTTACTCAAAAGTATCATACCCCTTATATATGGCAATAATCCCATTAAGTGATTATGACATGGAGGGGGATTTTTGTATGGAAAAGTTTGTGATTAGAGAGAGCGGACCTTTAAGGGGCAGGGTGCGGGTTTCGGGTAGCAAAAACAGCGTGCTACCCATTATCGCAGCTACTTTGCTAACTGATGAAGAGTGCATGATACACGATGTGCCAGCCTTGACCGACGTGATGATAATGCAAGAGCTAATAGAAGATATGGGGGGCAAAACCTCCCTCAATGAGGAAACTCTAAAGATAAAAGTGCAAAATATCGCTAAAATTCAGGCGGATTATGAGCTTTGCAGCAAGATGCGTGCATCTTTTTTGGTTGCAGGGCCAGTGCTTGCTCGCATGGGTGAGGTGAAAATATCTATGCCTGGGGGCTGTGCCATAGGTAGCC
>Ga0123355_10018727_pt1 | contig 11000 bp, 4 predicted proteins | sample TergutEmb28metaG_3_FD_89872 | JGI IMG/M metagenome (GOLD analysis project Ga0123355, IMG submission 89872) | Embiratermes neotenicus P1 segment gut microbial communities from Petit-Saut dam, French Guiana - Emb289 P1 | ecosystem: Host-associated > Arthropoda: Insects > Digestive system > Gut ...
TGGGTGCTCCCACACACTGTATATTTCTAAATTTGTTTGCTGTCTACGATGAGAATACGTCATAATTGCCAAATTTAAGTGTAATGAATCAGATACATAATTTCCTACAAGACTTTTCTTTAAACATGCCAATACTGTAATCATTCTCTTTTGGATGTAAAGACGTTCTTGGTGCCCGAAAAATTGTCCCACTGCCCCAAAAGCTAACTCAAAAAGGCAAATTAAAATGAAAATATAAAGTATCTGTTATCATCAGCCCTGCAACTGCCACCATGGCAAATAATGCTGAACTACATCTATGGATACATACACTTGATATGTTATTATCAATTTGCACATCAAAAAATTTTGTTCTAATAACAAATATCATTGTTTCATTACTATTACCCATATTTAAATCAATATAAATCAATCTTATTGCTTATGACACATATGGTTAAGTTTTGTATGTTTATTTGCTTGATGCCAGTTCTTGGCAAGTGCACTGTCAGGGCAATTTTGAAGTTGGTCTCTTTCAGGACACCACAGTACATGATACCAATAACACTGGCCAGTAGAGGTTAGGCCTGCAAACTGACAGTTGGATAGGAATCGTTTATGTACAACTGAGGAAACTCGACACCAAAACCGAGAACTATGAACAGAATAATGAGAAGCATTAACGAGGGTCTGTTGTATATAAATATTTAGGAGGTTCAATATTCCTGCACCTGCCAGGGTATCCGCACCCTCCGTAATACCATTTGCTGTGGGGAAGGAATAATTTCCAACACACTCAGGCATACACAATACATAATTTTTACATGCTGAATGCTAAGCCTTGCATATGGCACAGTTTATGTACTAACCTGCAACCAAATCATGCAATAACATCAAAAATTTAAATCACGATATACAGAAGTTGCTGAGGCTCCGTTTTAGAAGTGCCTATTACGCTCAGTCTTAGTATGTACAGGAACCTGCCTTAATTGAAAATCCGAAAAAAAAAATCTTGCATGCTAAAAATTTAGTAGTTACATGAAAAAAAGTACCTCAAAATTGTTCATGTCACGTAAAACTACGTATTTGTATTTAAGTGAGGTGATCGAATAGACCCTAATCTGGTCTACATTCTTCGCAGACACCTATCAAGGATGCAGTGAGTGCGAATAAATTAAATTTTATTCTTTGCACTGACCACAATGGAAGGCATTTCTTGAAAATATACTTTGTTACACATCAATCAAGAGGAAATTACATGAACGTCCAATACTAGGACCACGTTCTGTATAAATACCATGCACTATAAAAATACATTTTAATACACGTAACTACCCATTAATGTATAAACGTAATGTCGCCACCTTCTATAATGCGAATTTCCAGTGGCAATAGTAGCTCGTTACGTATTGCATGCACATCATTCAATTTACTGGTTATTTCAACTGATTAAGAATTCCAAACACCTTACCTTTTTTGTTTCTTCGGAATGCGAACTTAAATCCTGATTTCCAAACGTGGGTTATTATCGGTGAAGTTTCGAAGCCACGCCCACGTGTCATAGAGTAACACACAGACGACATACGTCAGAATTTGCAGTACGAATACACCACACTTTGTCCCCGGCCACGGACCATATAGGACTCGTATATTAGCTGATCACTAACAACAAAGCGTACAAATTTGTCAAAGTTATAGACATTCCTTTCACATTGTGCAATCGACTGGCAGTATATACTCTTTGACCATGACGTGGCGCACCGTGCCCAGATGGTCGTTGCAGTATGGCATTCATACTCATTAAAATAAGTCGATAAATTTCCAGAAGGCCAAAACTTTTTGCACTACTTCCCCACCCCCTCGAGATGGTGCTGACGTGCGCCGAAACGCGTATTAGAATGTACTGCAATGTGTTATGCACAAAAGGTGCATTAAATGTTTATTAGACAAAGACAATAAGCGCATAGGACCTCCCTACTAACACATACTCAATGATGCAGCTTCAACAGAAATAAACTGTAACGAAACAGAAAACCTCATCTTCATGTGGGAAAATAGGTTTGGGTAATTTAAATAAATGTATAAAAATTATATTCATGTATATATTCCTGTTATGACCACAGAAGTGACCTCTCAGTAAAAGAAGTTACATGGGGAACGTCATATAAGAGGTTTCACTGTTATACTTAAATAGTTGTCAGAATTGACATTCATTACATAACCACAGCATAATTATACCATATAAGTCTCTGCTGTATGCAATTTTATTTCAAGGTGGTCATAAAAATGTTTATTGAATGTATTTTACTATCCCCACTTAAAATGAACCACATTCTTAACAGGCTGCTCATGCTGCAAACATATGTAACGGTATATCATGTACAAAATTTGTTCCATTTTCTAAAATGCTTTAACACTGGGGCAAAACAGGAACACACTGACAAGTGTGTATTGCTGTTGTTCATGTAGTTGCACCTGCATAAGTGAACACTTTACTCTGAAATGGCATTCACAATTAAAAAGGAGTTGGTAAGGAATCAAGGGATAACATTAAATGTGGAAAGGATTGTACTGTTTGTCACATTTGCATACAAATATGAATAAGGGAATAAATCTACCTTCCATGCTGTTCCTGGTGCCCGAAAACAAAGTCAAATGCAACAAATTTTTGTTCCTTTTATTTAACAAAAACCAGGAAAAATGTCTGATGAAGTTTCTCACCCACTTTGGGCCCTAGGTAGGCCACCATTTCAAGACTACAGGGAATTCTCCGATATTACTCCCAAGTTATACCTGAGGTATAAGACGAAGAGCAAAAAGGGTAAGATAGTATCTACAAAAATGGGAACCTGCATAAGCAGCTGTAAATAAAGTTCAAATTTTAGAGGGACTCGTAATATATCTTACACAATCATAAAATCAGTGACTGATATCACTGTCATATTTACAATACATAATGACCATTAACTTAAAAACATTACTTCTCCTGTAGACTTGGATGGGCTTATGAATAGTGATTTCATCTTTTCCAAAGCAAACATTCTAAAAGCATTATTCATGTAGGGTCTACATCCTAAAACTACAGTTTTCATATAAATAATCTAAAATCACAAGTTGGTTTTACCTCATGACAAAGGGGCACAGTTAGAGAAATGGCACAGCAACACTTAACTGCGATGTTTCCTCTTTCTTCCAAATCAGACTATCATGGGGGCTAAATAAAGCATTATTGTGGATTCTAGGAACTGTCTACAAATGCCTCCCAGACATATATACAGACTACATTTTATTATAATTATTACTAGTTGGGATATTTTGGAAGATTTCTGGAGTGAACATTTTTCATTCATTCATTCTTTCAGCGTAACAAGCTGTCACTACTGCCATTTCTAAAACAAGTGTCAAAAAACAGGACACAACAGCACTATATATACACATCATCATCAGCATCAATCATCATCATCATCATCTTCATATAAATTAAAAGACAGACATTCTGAACAATGTGGTATACATAATAATAGCACCCCAGGAGAAGAACCTGACCTGTGTAACAGTGGAGTTCATATCTGCAATTATTATTCAATTACCTATTTTTTCTTCTCATTTCAGGACAGCATTTTACAAACTATATATAAATTACAACTGCACAGATAAAATGAGTCTGTTTTCCCCCCATTAACAGCGTGCCAATATATCTGTGTCTTTTCATTGTTCAAAATGTCAGCAGTGGAACTGGTGACTGACATGTAACAAAGGACAAGTCTGATTTCATTAAATATTAACTTCCACATTTTTTTGCATATTTCATATATATATATCATCATCAGCCACTGTGTTATGTATAAGTCTTACCAGACTAAAACGTCAAGAAGATTATATGAGAAGTACTAGTTTTGTTTTTGTTGCTTTTTTCTTTCCTTTCTTAAAAACATTGCACTAAAATGAGCAGTTGTGATTACAAGAAAGAATCATACTCTGTTTAGCAGACCTCAGTTGTTCCAAACACACTTACATGTAACAAGTTTTTACTAAAAAAATTCTTGGAAATTATTTAGTAACAATTTCTTACTGCAGACACACGGGCTGGTGGATGAACAGAAACAAGTTCAACAGTAGTGTTCATCTCTGTAAACAGTGTCTTAATTAACAGTATTTAAGTATTACATTTCCAACAGAACTTGCTTTCCATATGATTATATATTTATATATTGAAATATGAACATGACAAAACTGTACGATGCATCATACCAACTATATGTGTGTACGTGAATGTGTGTATGGTTGTCAAAAGATGAGGTAAAGTTATCTGGATCAAAGAGTTCAATGGCTTGTAAAATGTTATAAGAAATGTTTACATAAGGTGGGAATATGTAGAGTGAACTGGTGATTCTCCAACATAACAATACCACGATGGAGAAATGCCATGCAGAGCGTTTCAAATGGGCTCTAAAAGAGAATTAAGCACTGTTTTACTGTCACCTGTTAGAACATATTCTTTTAGACGAATTTATGAATTAATAATTCAATATTAGAAATATAATTTCCACTTAGTTTACAAGGTAGCACTGGCAGGTTTTTCACTGGAGAAATGTAGAAGTTTGATTCAAATGCAATATCATAATTGTTTACACAGGCCATGAATAAAGAAATTAGGAAATTTTATTCTTTATTCACATGTAAGAATTTACTGACACATTACTCTTTTTGTTACATACTACACATGAAATAAAGACAAAAATGTCACACACGTAAAGAAATTTGGATGTATAATGCTTTAATATATTTGGTATGCAGATAATTGATCGAACCTTTATCACTGGTGCATCACATTACTGTGTTGCTGGACTAGTCTTTGTTTAGAGGCATCTTGTAGCAGTCATGGCACTTATTTTAACTTCACTATATATATATAGACCTCTGTTACAAGCATTCCTGCTCTAAGCATTTTCATTAACTCTGATCTCAGAAGGGTCATGTTTAGCCTGAAAAGATCAGGTTCCAGTCACACTATCATGCGACTGGTCTGTCACTCCTCATTCTCATCTGTTACCCATGGTCAGCAGCTGAGATAATGGCACCACAAAGACGACAATAGACTGGTACTGTGTGTTCGTTAGTCACAGGAGTCAGGGTGGGAATGGGTCAAAAGACCATAGGCTGAAGAAATTAACCAGCTGGTATTATTAAAATTGTGGAAACACGACAGAAGCAAATAACTTCTTCTCTGACAGTTTTTGTAAGAGTAGAGTGAGTATAGACCACCAATGTAAGACTGAAACATGGACATCAATCTGCAACATTAAACTGTAAATCTTCATCTGTACAGGATAAGAGTGGTATGTATTGTGGCTCTCCACCACTGCCTTTCCAGAAATGAATCTGCCAGTACTGTACCAACTTCAGCCTCAGAGTCAATACATGTGACATACTGGCGGGTATGCACCCACAGCCAGATGACAGCCCTCATCTCAACAATCCTTGTGATTGTAGCATACATTTTGGAAACTAAATACTGAGTGGAACTGTACTTTTTGGAGAAATTCTGACAAAGCAATCTTATCTGACAGTGAAAGTCAGCATGATGAAGGCACAGTAACAGCACGTGATCATAATGGCAGCACAATTTCATATAACATCTGGTCAAGACCACAAAACACTTGGCATTTATCTTTACACTGGAGGTCACAGCAGACTAATACATGAGACATCCCACGTAAACATTTCTACACCAATTACTGTCTTTCTACATTTCTGCACTGAAGTGACCTAGCTGTCATACTGCAAGTAATCTAAAATCTGTGAGATACCTGGCAGATAAAAATGGTCACAACATCTTGACACGACTATAACAATGCACTTTTCTTTGGGCTATAATAATACAAATGGGATGATGAAAGAGAAACATTGAAACATTATGGGTTCTTGAACATTCTAGACATTTTACAGTAACATGTTGCAACATGATGAAATTTTTTATTTATTGAGAAATCTACATGAATCATTAAATTGGCATGAATCAACCAGACACAACTGACAAAATGTCTCACAGACTAGACAATCAGATATCCTTCTGATAGGCTCCATCCCCCTGTCGATGAAGTTACTGGGCCCTTCTAATGAGTTATTATCAAGCAATATATTCCTACAAAACACAAATGGTTCTGTGTAAAGATTTACAAGCCATGTGGCAAAACTGGCTAAATTTTGACATAACTAAGTGTTGTGGAAAGGATAGGCCAAATGATATAACTATAATTAGCAGGAACATCAGAAATTTCATCTGAGTAGTTCAAACTGTTGAAAACTAGTCCAAGTCAACCTCATTCCCAATATACCCCACCCAAATGCCAGACAAACATCCGCCTTTTATACAGACCCTTTTTTTTTGTTTACCCTAAACAGGTAAACTTCTAAATTGGAGTTCTGTCACAATACAGCAAGAAAAACATACCCCAGACATGTAATGCTGCCTGTGCACACCACGATGGTGTACAAGAAGAGTGGAGATACAGCACATCCAGTACGCAGTGAACAGGAGATGGGCTCCAGAAACAATCTGGATGTTTTGAAAAACAGATATGTAATTTGGATGTACAACCACCATGTCTGTCTTACTGAACATAACTATATATGTTATCAGCAACAAACAAATAGTAAAATGTAGCACCGCAGAGTTTGGAAATTTATTTTCTATATAAAATTTTTAAAAAGACAAACGAATGCACTTGCACGTATGATTGTAAGTTTATTATATCGCCACCACTGACAGGTTGCAGCCACTTGTAGCCATCTTCAGGGTGGTAAGAACAAGAATACAGCCACAATTATAATGTGTTGGAATCAATGCACAGACAAACCACATAAACAGTGAACCACCTTGATATACACTTGAGTATCCGGAGGAGGCCTGGTGGTAGGGAAACGTGCATGCATGATGTCATAGGTTAATTAGAATAGGGGATTATTTTGGATTATTTTTTTCTTTTTGGGTTTGTTCCTTAATAGTAATGTTCTGTTGGTGGAAGAACTGAATATAGTCATAGTAGTTTTCAAGGCTCCATATTAATGTGAATTATGTAAGATATGAAGAACATATGCCGATTGTAGATTACAGGACGTAATGTAAAGGATGTATTCCTTGATTCTTATTAATAATGTTTTTTCAGTATTACCAAGAGAGAAGATGAATCCTGTGTGGCATTTCAGTTGGTAAATATCACTATATAATTGTGTGTTGGTATTATGGGGTCTGGTTTGTAAAATGTTGCAGGTGGTATTATTGCCATGAAAGCAATTTTGAGACTGGCATACAAGAAGACATTGGTGAGTTTACGACTCACGGGGTTTCACTGTGCCATTTATTACGTCGCTCACAAACCTGGCACATGCTTTCATTATCTACCATATTACCTTTACCTATATTTCACTTTGTCAATTCCTAATAATAAATTAATATAATACTTTATATATATATAAAGTATTATATTATATATATATTATTATATATATTATATTATATATATATATACACACACACATATATCAATTTTATTACAGGACCATTACTCACTACAGGCATCTTCTACGTACATTATCCATGGCGCTATAATCCACGTACCACAACATTTTACCTTCTAATACTTGACACATATCCATAAGATACTCTTTTAACTTTGAATTTAACCAAAACTGTAGGAAGTTTTAATCTGTGGATTGATTTTGATACTTTATATTTGTGGCTGTGTTCTTGTTCTTGCCACCCTCATGGTGGGTTCACGAGTGGCCGAAACATCAATGGCTACTACATAATAAACCTACATTCATATACTCAAGTGCATTTGTTGATCTTTTTATAAATTTTATATATCTGACCAATGCACAATCATGGAACACACACAATTTATTTTTCATGCTTTGTGCTAAAATATTTCAGATGACAATTAGAAGTACATATATATTTCTGTAGTCATAATATCATTAACAGTTGAAACAGTTACGTTAAAATGCAGTCACCAGCCTAGGCATTTAAAGCTCCTATGCCTGTACGATAAAGGTCAATCAACATCATTCCTTCAATATACAAAAAGCATTTGATTGTTTTTGTGGAGGCCAAACTGAAACTAATACTACAAGGTGAGCATAAAGTCTTTCCCTGATTACAAACATTTATTACAAGAAAACTATGTGGAATACAAACACATTTCTTTACCATTACTAAAGTTAGTTTCTAAAATTTTATGTCACGTGTTTATTGTAACATTTGCAACATTTTGTTTTTGGATGCAACATTTCCAAACAGGTGGATTGCGAGAGGTGGTCTGACACCCTGGCCACCACGATCACCAGATATCAACCCCCCTTGACTTCTTTTTATGGGGGTATGTTAAGGACAAAATGTTTTCAACACCAGTTCCAGATATTACAGATTTGAAGGCAAGAATAACAGATGCTTTTGCTACAATAACTGAAGAAATGTTTGAGAATACACGGACAGAAATTGATTAGACGTTCTCCGTGCAACAAAAGGAGCACATGTTGAAGTGTACTAATGTGTTGTAAAAAAACTTCTTGAGTTACATTTTGGGGGGAAAAAAAATATGTTTGCATTCCACATACAGTACTTTTCTTGTAATAAATGTCTGTAATCAGGGAAATACTTTATGCTCACCCTATATATTGATAAATGCAAGGCATACAACATATTTCAGAAAGGGTTCTAAATAGGGCAAAACTGTGACACCACCTGGATCCTTCTGAGTAAATAAAGGATACAAGTCTTTAGTTCAATAAAACAGTGTTTTCATTAACAGATCCATAAAAAGGTACACAGCATTGCAGAGCAGGAGGACCAACATTTATCAATGTATAACTTCAACTGGAAGTTAGAACACTTGCATAAAGAACTTACATTCCAGTACCTGCAGCTAACCTCCCCATATGTGCTGTGATAAGCCACTGTAAATACAAGCTCTGAGGAAATTTATATACACATGATATGTAGTATTATATGGAGGTCTACAAGGGCACAATAAACAAAGACTCGCAGGGTTTCTTGACTTAATTTTCCATGTCTTTTATATAAAATAAAAAGTACTTGGTATTATAGCATCTGATTTAAACTTTTTTGATCTCTTCCATGTAAGATTCAAACACAGTTAATTTCCAAAACAAAGCAGTGGAAAAAATTTTAGAGTATTGGATATGCTCATGAGTTTAATATCAGTTCTAATATGAAAACACAACTCAGTTTTCTACCAGAAATTATTTACATCTAAAGAAGTCATATAGCTGTGATGTTGTTGCCACAATTATGAACAGTTTAGCCTCTTACAAGTATGCTGGGTACACTTAACCAATACTACCAACAGTTTATTTTACTGTTTCAAGTATTACCCCACAATGAGCCAAAACTGATTTTATATTACTTAATTGGCATCTTCCACCTGTCCTTGACTTCAGTTTCACCTTATATCACGACTATTACAAAATATATTATTTACTACATTTTTAGTAACTGAATTCTATGAAATCTGAAAATTCCATTGGAATGAAATAATGTTTACTTTACGGGAAAAAAAAGTTAGGAAAGTGTGACAACTTGAATGAATATGAGCATATAGCATTAACATATCTCTCTCTCTCTCTCACACACACACAAACCCCCCCTTTCTCTCTTACACACATTCCACAGTCAAGACAGTAAGTTTTATTTCACTTTGTACCACATCCATAGGCTCATATTGAATTAAAGCTCTAACTTTCCTTGTTCCCCTATGTATCACATTAAATTTAACAAGCGATTTCACAGCTTCAGTTCAAAGTCACCATAACAGAAACTCCATGTATTATTTAAAGCATTTACAGATTTAACTCAGTACACCTGGTTTCATAAAATACATGCAGGATTGTTTCTTGTTGAAAATAAATACTTGTCTAAATATACTAAACCGGGCAAGACAGACTGCTAGACCTACAGCACAACTTCTTCCCATCTGCAATGACTCGACTTTTCCTTATAAACCCTAAAATATTCATATTGGAAATTTTATGACCCTCTGTTACCCAACACGTTTAAAGCTTGTCAAGAACTGGGCACGAAGAATTTTTCACTGTACCTTGACAGCCTAGAATTAATGTAGTGTATTGTACAGCATGTTGTGCAGAGCGCTGAATTTAGGGGTTAAAGGTGCACAAACAATTTGAGCCAAATATGAGGGCTCTCAGAACCTTACACCAAATGCTAAACAAAATGGTGTTCTGGCACTGTGAGTGGAATGATTTTATATTTCTCAGCAGACCTCTAAATGACTCACACACAAATTAGAAATGATGGGGTAACACACAGTATCGATGTGCTTACAACTTAAATATCTGCAGCAATTAAATTACATAACAACAGTTTTTAAAACTGGCTGAGGGGCGTATTACGACAAATAATTAAGTAACAGATTGATTCTGGAGGAGGGTGTCACAAACTCAGTAAATGTGGACACCTGCAAAGTACAAAGCTACTACTATATACAGATGTTATAACACCCCTGCCATGCCTGACAGCACAGTGGGAAATCATTTTATACAAGGCCTTTCATAATTACTTCACATTCTGCACATGTTCAGGTTAATTAGAATGAGACCGTTTACAGGAGATCTGCAAACGTGGAAAACACAGGGGGAAAAAAAGTAATGTGGAGCCACATCAGAGGAGTATGCTGGATGTTTAAACATCTGTATTTGTTTCTTGACTAATAATCACTTTATTGAAAGTGCTGTGTTGGAACATGGCAGCATCATGCTTCAAAATAATGCATATGCCTGACCACAGATTTGGTCTTTTTCAAAAGAGATATTGCAGTATATGTTCCAAATTTGAAAGAAGGAAGCTTGGCTCACTGCTAGTTTCAAAATAAATTCATAACAGATTGTTTCTATGATACGGAAGAAACTGATTAGTATGTTGTTAAAGTTCAGACTATTTTCAAACATTACAATTTGTTTCTGGGTCACAGAATAACATTCAA
>Ga0123355_10018728_pt1 | contig 11000 bp, 7 predicted proteins | sample TergutEmb28metaG_3_FD_89872 | JGI IMG/M metagenome (GOLD analysis project Ga0123355, IMG submission 89872) | Embiratermes neotenicus P1 segment gut microbial communities from Petit-Saut dam, French Guiana - Emb289 P1 | ecosystem: Host-associated > Arthropoda: Insects > Digestive system > Gut ...
CTCTAAGATATGTTAAGCAAGGCTCGGAAATGGGCATCTATTTCCATAGGGGCCTCACTTTTGGGGAACATGGATGGGCGTTTCTTCCTTAGGGCCTTCTTATTAGAGGAATTTTTATTATGGAGAGTATTTCTCTCCATAGGGGCCCTGCTGGCGAACCTGGAGGGGGTTCATTTGCGGGGACTTTTGAGAGAAAAGAAGTAGGATATCTGAGTTCCTTTCTTGGACCCAGAGGTTATTAAGATTTTATGTCTGGGGGGCCACAGCTCTCATGATCTGATATGGGGCACAAAGGGCCTGTTTATTAAGGCCTAGGTGCATTGGGGCTGAGAGGCCCCGAACCCAGTTGCTAATCTAATCTAATTAACCAGGAGGATTTCTTGGGTGTAAAGGCAGCCGGTGCGTAGGGCTGACAACCGTAACACCATCCTGTGCCGTCATGTAATCTGGAAATCTTAACTTCCTGGAACCCTCTGGGTCACTCCAGGCCTGTAACAGGATTGCTTTACCTTTACCTTTACTGTGGGGGAGTAGAGGTATCGTTCCATACCATCACAGCCTCAGTCCAACACCCTAGGTGCTTTACTGGTGGTGTGCGTTGAATAGGAGGCTGGGTGTGCTGCAGCACCAGTCTTGATGCTTTAGAGAAGGAAACTCTTCACTATGCCACAATTTGAACCACAGTTCTACAGTCACTCAGCTCGTAGTCTTGGGCATTCTACAAATAACAGTATACTGGCTCCTAATCACATTAAAAATAAAAGTTTATTCATGAATTCTGCATCAAAGCTGTATCATCTCCATGTGTTCTTTAGTCCATTGTCATTGTTGTGGCCTACAAACTACATGAAACCTGCATTATGACATGTGATTTTTCAGTGACATCAGAACTGGTTGCGCTGTAGCGAAGGATCTTACGTAATGTTAGTAATGGGTTGTGTATTGATGCTGTATCAGTTGTGTATGTTGTTCAGGCCAACAGATGGGGGAGGATGAATGTATTGTCAACTGTGAATTAGAAGTGAATGTAGGGCCAGCAGTGGCTCAATGTTGTGTGTCAGTTACTGTATTTGGTCTTCAGGGATGTGACTCCATGTAGTCTGCTAGATAGGGACAGATGGTTTGGAGGAACGTAGTACCTCTGCTTCAAGGCTGAAGTAGTTTTCTGTCCTGAATATGGAAGGAGCAGGTTTCTCCTAACAGTGTTGCATACCCACCAGTTTGCACACTATCCCTCCCATCCCAGAAATCGTTAATCTTATTATAAACCTCTCTTATACCCTTAAATATCATGTAGTTATTGGTGCTTGTTTGGAAGTGATATCTTGCATTTGCAGAAAACAGCAGTCCTCATGTAGCTGATGTGATAGTGTGGCCATTTAACACAATAATGTCCACAGTGGTTCTTATTGTTCATGGCCAGTTGGAGTCCTTGCAATGACACAGTAAGTTCCTTGTAAGCAGGGGATTTCTACCTGTAAGCAGTAATGCAAATATACATTAATGAGGACCACACTGGTGTGTGCAGTACCTTATGGCAGTTATGTTATTGACTGTGTTTGCAAAAGTCTGCAGCAGTGTTTGCTGTTGTGAGTGCATTATGTTACATATTATTGCTGAGCAGAGTTGAATGTCTTGAAATGTCTGCAAGTGTTGTTTCCATCTGCATTTCACGTGTTTCCAGCCACAGCTGTGTGTTTGACACATTGTCCTTTCTAACCATCAGTAAGCTATTTTGGAAAATAACATGATTGCCATATAAATGTTGAATACAGTAACTTTTTAATTTAAAAAATTGTGAATAGTGAATTGTTCATTAAAAGTTTACTTTTACCAGAAATGTTTTGATGGTTACCATTAATGTATCATTTGTTACTGATGTGCTGATGGCAAGGGAAGCTTGTAAGTAATTGATTTAAGTGACTTTTGTATGTGCCTGTGTTTAGGAAGATATGGAAGGGGATGGAGATTCAGAGAGTGATGTACAGGGACACGGTGGTGAGACAGGACTGGTGGCAGTGAAAGGGGAGCCTCCAGACAGAAGCAGCAGCGAGTCTTCTGATGGTGAATCAAGACAGGAACCATTCGCATGTGTAGACATTAAACAGGAAGTTGAGGTGAGCAATTTCTAGCAGAATAGTTAACATACCTCGGTACAGATATCATGCTGCTGTTCAGTAGGAGCAAGGAATAAGCTCATATTATACTGAACACAACAGGGATGGCTCGCCTAAAGACTGATGTACAGGTTATGTGTTGCTGAACATGTGCTGATGGAGAGGTTCTGTATTGCTGAACATATGCTGATGGAGAGGTTACATACTGCTGAACATATGCTGATGGAGAAGTTATGTATTGCTGAACATATGCTGATGGACTGGTTCCATTTTAAAGTGTTAAACAGTTCTTTGATGAATAGTTTAAATAGTTGCATTTATTCATAACAGTATTGTGTCAGCTGCATAGTTTATATATTGTAATTTGATATTTTGGGGTAATTGAGAAATCACATGCAGTAGCAAACTTCACAGGGACAGGGAGAGGTAGCCCTCTTGGTTTCTGAAGGGTGTGTTAAGTACAGCTGTGGAAACGGGCGTCTGTTTCCATATGGGGAACATAGAGGGGAAGTTCCTTTCCCAAGGACTTCACAAGAAAAGTGAGATTTTTCTGTCAGGAGAACTTTTATTGAGGAATCTGAGAGGCACATAAAAGAAAGTCCTGGAAACAGGCAGCTGTCTCCATAGGGGCCCCACTGGGGAACCTGGAGGGGCATTCATTTAATGGGGACTTTATGTACCTTTTAAGCAATGGAAATGGAACCTCCATTATAACATATAAATGTATTGGTCAACTTTTGTACAGTTTGACTCTCGTACACATTTTCAGGAATTAATTCATTACAAAAATTTGGGGACTGGTGTAGGTTCTCAGGCTGTCATGGCAGGTGTTGCTAAAATTATAACTTTATGTATTTTATATTACCTAAGGCCATAAGCCTATTCAGTCTGAGAGGAATGTGCTGCCATGTGTTAGGAGACCGCAGTAGCACAGTGGTTAAGGTGCTATGCTACAAACCGGAAGGTCGCTGGTTCGATTCCAGATGGTGTCACTGGAATTTTTCTTTGACATAATCCTTCTAATTGCACTTGGCCCTGGGGTCGACTCAGCCTCTAACAGAAATGAGTACCAGGAGCATTTCTTGGGGGTAAAGGCAGCCGGTGCGTGGGGCTGACAACCTTACCACCATCCTGTGCCGTTGTCATGTAATCTGGGAACCTTAACTTCCTGGAACTCTCTGGGCCACTCCAGGCCTGTAACGGGACTGATTTTCCTTTACGTATTGTGTGTTACGTACATGTTTTTGTTGCTATTGTGACCGTCATCAGATCCGTGAATTTTGAGAAATGTGCCTGCGAAATTCCTAAGAAAGACACTGCTACATGGAGTTAGGTATTAGAGTCAGTTTAAATTTGAGGCAGTTTGTATTCAGAATGTTATGTTACATTACAAATAGTATGCTAATAAATGTTTCAGGATGATACATACGTCAATGGTGTGCGGAGTGATGTAGACGGTACAGAGCATTGTCACAGTGAGACCGTGCAGGTGCTGACAGCAGCAAGTGGACGTGAGACGTGCGAAAATGAAGGAATGCAGCAGCAAGATGTGTTCACATCTGTTAAAGTGGAATGTGTACTTCAGGTGAGCTTGATTACTGTCAGATATCATTTTATAGTCAAAAATTCCATTTCGAATGGAAATTTGTTTAACTAAAAATGAATAATGTCACAGTACATTGCATTTCAAATGTGTTGGTATGTATGTTATGTAAGGGTGGAATTACTGTTTTTCCTGTTTCGTACCATGGATGAAACCCAGAACACCCAGAGATGTCAAATTTGCTTCATACACATGCAGATAAATGCAGCAACCACGGCTGTTAAAACATTGTACAAATATAGTGGTATAGTATTATGATTATGCATATTCTCGTTGCCAAATTTTTATTCAGTTTCATAAGTAAATTTAATTTCTAAGTTTAATATTATTTCTCCTTTACACAGTATTGGCTGCTGTGTATTGTGCTGCTAGCACAGAAAATAACCGCGTGATACGCCATTGATAGGTGCTTATCCTTATATCGTATAACAACCCATCCAGCTTTATGGTTGTCAGTTTTGCTTGTATCTACATACAAAGTAGGCTTTGATTTTCAGTAGACACATATTGTTGCTAATGTTCATCTTGTACTTGGTCAGTCACCTCAATTTGAAATGCTGCAAATTAATATGATTCCTTCCTGAGCCTGTTGCAGTAGCTGTGACATTCCTGCACCACTTTAATTGGTCGTCACAAAGAGATGGGCATTTGGATGTGTGTCAACCAGTTGATTTTGTGTTGCAAACTGTTCATAGCTGAGGAAAACCCCCCCTTACTCACAAGACAGTAATTTTTATTGTGTTAAATGAACTGTAGGATGAAGAAGCAGCTAAGTAAGAGGCAATGAAGAACAAAGAGTTTGTCAAGATGTTGAGGATGAATATAGATTCAGGTAAATATAAGAATGTAAATAGATATATATGTTTCATTAGCATAAAGTAAATATTTGATTAGAATATGTTCACTAATACAAGCTACACACTGGAATTTTTAGGGGGGGAAAGTAGTGCTGTCTTTAACCCTTTGACTCGCAACGACCCCTATAGTGGTCGTACTGCACCGCTAACCTCTAAACGTTGCATTTTATATATTTATTCAACAAATACAGGTACTGAATATTTTAAACATGGTATATACTCTCCATTTTTTACCTCTTCAAAATGGAGTTTGTTTCATAATTCTAACATATTTGGTTCCTGTTTTATTCACATTTTATATACAGAGTGTGCTAAAATTTAAAAAAATAATTCCAGTGCCAAAAGGTTAAGTGAATATAATAAATATGTAAGGACAGTTAGGTTTTGGTGTTCTAGGTTATGACACCATGTATTCTTGTTGGTGATTGACAGTGTTTTGGAGGAACATAATGCCTGTTGGGCCATCTGAAACATTCCCAACCACCTACTGGACCGCAAGGTGTCAAAACTGTAAGACCATATACAGAATTTCTTCACCTCCATGAGAACCTCAACAGAGATGTAAGGACTTGAGTCAGCCCTGGAGTTTTCAACTGCTGTCACGTACCTGCCCTGCATCTGTACAGCCTCCAACCACACCAACAGGATGCTGGTTAGGCAAAACATTAGGTTTGTCAACCTGCTCCCCTGGAAGATATCAAGTTTCTGTCAGCATGTGAAGGATGACCTGGGACAGAAGAATCTTGACGTGTACAACATTCCTTACAACTGTCTCATGAAAGAGCACCACTGGCACATCCACCTTGCATTGCCAGATCAGTCAGCAGTAGCAGAACATAGATTCAGTGGAGCACCGTCTTCAACTTCAGGACACCCAAATTTTCACCTCTACCATATTACATGGACCAGAACATCAGGGAGGTGACACCTGATACTGTGTCAAGGAGCATGGCCTGGTGTTGAACAGGTCATGCAAGCCTTTCGTTCATATACTTCCTGGAGTAACATCACTTCTAGGACCACTCAGGACACTAGTGGTCCTGCATAAGCAGGGATTCTTTTTCCTTTTCTCACCCTTGACTGCTGATCCCCCTTGCCATGTCCTTTGGCCCAACTTGCGACCTGGCATCTGTTGTACGTACTGGGTTTTTATATTTATAATTTTTCTCATCTCATAGCATTATTATATTTTTGTGGGCCACAAACTGACTGTTCTTAACACTGGGTGTCCTAAATAGGCAGGCGGTCTCCTTTCATTTTGGGCCCTTGACTTTATTCCAGCTCTACCCATTTTCACTGCTTTATCCAAGGTGATTTCACATCCTTTTCGTCACCTCTATGCCCCTGAAACATTCTTGTTGCCTTTTCTCATTTTGTTGTGTGTTTCACCAGTGGCCCTGACACACAGCACTCCAGTCACCACCTTTCCTGTCCTTACGCCATATATGAGGCATGTACAGCTAAACCCCATTTGAGGATGCTCATGAATATATTACAGTGTTTAAAAGAAATAGCCACTGGCATTCGAACAAGAGTACTGCTGGTGCAGAAGTCCTGGTTGCAAAGAGTTCTCTGGGCAGCTGCCTGAAATACTGTACCACAGCCTCTTGCATGCTGTCATTGGATGCGATCATACAGTTGTTGATGGCTTCCTTTGATGTGACATTTGCATGGTGATAAGTCTGGGCTGTATGCAGGATGTTTGAATACCTCGTACTGCATGGCATTCTGTTGGTCCTGAACTCTGTCGGCCACGTGGGATGGAAGTAGTAGTGTAGCCAGATTATGCCATCACTTACTTTACCCTGACAGTCATCCCTGATCTTTGTAAGCAGATGTTGCAGTGTTTGGCAGTAACACTTCATTCTGGTGTCATGACAAGTTGAAGCCTTGAACCAAGGGTCCCTGGCTGTCAAAGAATAATGTGGTTAACATTGCCTTATGTGTGGATGCTTGTTATTAGAATTTCTTTCAGTCAGGGGAGTGGCATGGGGCATCTCCACTGCTAGAGCCCCATGTGGCTGTGGATATCTATGGATATTTCAGCAGATACCCACAACAGTATTTTTATGTAAGTGGATTGTGGATGAGATTGAAGATTACTCAATCAGCGAAGCTCTCCAGCTGCAACATGTACAGTGTCAGCTATTGCAGTGAGCGAAGTGTCTTAATTACAGGCGTAAGATTGTTCAGTCTGCTGAGATATGTGATCTTGCCTGGTGGTATAAACAAGATAAATTCCAAACAGTATCAAGGTAGCCTGTTTCATTCACACTCCCTGGCATCAAGCACTGCCTCTGAAAGAAGCTTCTCTACTGCAGGATGCGTGATGCAGGACTGATACACCTCTCTCAAACCCAGTGCAGTTGGAATTTTTCTGATCAGCTGTCTCCTGAAATAGGTAAACTGCAGATTAAATATTTTGTTTTATTATTCAAATGCTGTTGTCAGGTTTGCTAACAGATTCTAATTGCATCCGTTTACCTTTCGCAGTGCTTGGTGCAGTGCTGTCAGTGATGAATGATGACTGGTAACTCCTTAAGTTGCAATGAAGATATGTATGTGTGTGTATATATATATATATATATATGTAACTGAAATTTTTAGCTGGTACTAATCTGTAAAATAGTGCTATTTTAATAGCATTGGATGTGCCATATACAAAACAAATAAACCTTTACATGCTTTTATTAATTTAAGTGTATTATTTCTAATTTCTCCCTTGATCTTGTAAAATGTTCAGATTTATACAGTGATGGATTTTATGGATTAATTTTACATTGAAATTATTCCATTATAAAAGAATTGTGTTACGTTTTTAACCTGAATCGTAATTGCATCATCACATGCAGGTAAGACCTTGGCTGAATTTAGCAGATAAGGAGTTTATGGTTGTGCAGCAGGTGCCAGTACAGCTTTATGGTTGTGCAGCAGGTGCCAGTACAGCTTTATGGTTGTGCAGCAGGTGCCAGTACAGCTTTATGGTTGTGCAGCAGGTAGCCAGTACAGCTTTATTCATCTGTGCAGGTCTCTGTGTGCTGCATGCCTCTTGGTCTTTGTGTGGTTTTTAAAATGGTGGCACCACATCTTACCGCCTTCCACGTTGTGCCACTGAAATGCTTGCCCTCAGTATGGAACTGCTGCAAAAGTTCCAACAGAACTGGCAAACGGTGCTTCTTGTATCTGTTACAGTAAACATGGGACCCTCTGGGAACACCTGTGGTAGGCAAGATCCTGTACGATTGCATACACAGTGCGGATGATGTTCTGTTGCCGTTGACAGGAGCCGAATGGTCCAACATTTGACCACAAGCACAGCATTGTTAACATGCATTTTTCTCTAGATTAACAGTAATGTGAACCCATTCCAATTTCTTAATGTCTGCCATCCATTGCCGCCCATTAGAGATGTACAGAGCAGATACACCACTGTTCTCTTTTCTACACATGCAAGCCCATAGATGATACACATGCATGTGTGAATTTCAACAGGTAGACATCCTTTCACTCCAATAAATTTAACCACTGGCATCTGGTCCTATTTGGATATGTTCACCATCTGGTGTGCCGTGTGTAACCCTTTGGAGCTGGAATTAAATGACTGGTGTTACCTCCAGTACATCAGGACATAAATGAAAGCTGCAGTAAGGGGGCCAAATTTGGTGGTGGCCGGTAGGGATGTGTGGTGTTTTGAACATTGCACTGTGTCTTTCGACTCTGTAATGCTTGGCATCAAAGGGTTTAGCTGTCCTGTAATCTTGTTCCTACTAGCTAGTTGCCCAGTAAACAGTATTGCTCTCCACACGTGTGTGCCAGTGTGTTCAACGTGCTAAACTCCAGTTGCACCATCTATATTGATGCGTCGCGCCATGAATGGATTTAGTTTTACTTGCCTCATAACTATTTTTTGGAGCAATTTATCTCGAACCCAAGCTGGGGACTACAGAATGTACTTTCTGTCCAGAGCTTACGGAGTTTGTCCCACCACTTTCTCCACGAAGGTTAAGCTGAGTTTCCAAACTGTACTGACATGGGATGGTTTTGTTGTGTGCTACAGAATTATTGTTGACTAGCTATCAACATAGTAAAAGGCAATGCCTGACAGAAAGAGGAGGGGAGTGGCTAGGCCAAAAGAAAATTAATTCTTCCCGAAAACTGTGGTGGAAGTAAAAGTCTTGCGCACAGTAAATATAATTTTTGTGGTTTTGGATCCATCATTTAAACTGTAGCTGTGGCAGTTTAGCAGGCTGTGTTTCTGTTGCGTTGCACATTATATTTCTATTGTTTGGGTTACACAGTGTCTTTTAATTTTTCAGCTGTGCGCTTTGCAGCAATCAAAAGAGCTATGTAGTTATCGCACTACTACATGATACAAATGGTTATTCATGTCATTTGTGCTGCAACATGTGGGTTGTGTTTATACAGTACAGGACATGCATTCATTTGATTCCAACAAAATACACTTGTTAGGCAATTGTGCCTCATTATGTTACATTAGACTTCCTCCAGCATGTTTCAGCTCTAATTGAGTCATCTGATGTACAGAATATTACACCAAATTGCCAGTTGCTTTCTGCATTGGGATTTTGGGAAATGCTCATAACTAAAAAGACAAGCTCATGTACTTCCATAAACAAGTAGCTAAAATACAAAGATACATTCTGACAGAGTCCACCACATCCAAACTTTTGGCAATTAGCAGACATTAAAATTTAATTATGGATGGAAATAATATGCAAAACAGCTTGAAACCCACAGAATACACTAAACATGAATAAACATGAACAAAAGAGGCAGTTTGCATCGTAACATGGAGGCACAATCATATGACCACTGTAGCCGTGGAAGAGCAATAAGCATTACATATTCTGACTGTCTCTACCCTTAGTTATCCAGCATGCAGAGCACATAACGGTGTTTTATTTTGTCATCTATGGCCTGTCTGGCTGTACTGAATTTTTTCCACATTATATAAACGGCGTGTTTTTTAATTATTGAACATTAAATGTGTGTTTTGGTTTTTTGTACAACTTTTGGCTGAAACATTTCTCATTCTTAGAAGAATTTAGATAGATATCATAAATGTACTTAGGTCTTCATATAAAATACCTGTTACTCTTGTCAGATTTTAATGAAACTTGAATTTGTGTGATAGATTTTCAAAAAATTCTCCAATATAAAATTTCATGGAAACCGTCCATTGGGAGCCAAGTTGTTTCATGCAGGCAGACACAGGCATGACAAAGCTAATAGTCACTTTTTACAATCAAGCTAATGTGCGTAAAAATGAAGAGCAACCAGAAACAATTTCCAGTTATCTGTGTTCTTGTAACCTTTCTTCTGACAGTGACAGGCATTTTCCAGCTTCATCACTGGAAGCCTTAGAACTGCTGTCAGAATCAGTGACTCAAGTTTCTTGGCACTAGTAACTCTCACATTTGGAGTGAAGGAACTGGGTGTAACTTCTACACATACCTCGTGCCAGAATACACAAGGTTTTGGGGTGTTCACCAGTTCCTTCATTCTTTCGTTCAGACGAGGCTACCACTGTTCCAGATTGACTGTAAACAGGCTGTATATTGTTGGTATGCACCTTCTCTTCCCTTCTGTTCCAGTGTACACCACAGCCTGTTTGTTTTACACCTTGCTTCAATGCCCTCTACCAATTTACACCACTTCTGAATTTACACCCTCTCATTTTTGGTTGAATGCTCTTCAGCTGGTTTATTTCCATTTATTTATGTCTTTTTCTTGTGGGAATATCATTTTTGATTTATGCCCACTTTTTCAGGAACACAACTAGGGTGTAAAACAAGGCCTGGGTGTTATGCGGACTCTCAAAACTATGTCTTGATATCATCACAGCTCCTCTACCTGCCATAATTCTCGCCACTGTTACCTGCATGAGCCAAGTTTGGTTTCACAGATGTAACTAGTGATGGAGGTTGTATGCTGTGAATGCATGCTGCCGCAGGACTTAGAATCTTCCTGTAATTCGGAGGTGTTTTGGTAAATGACACGATTTGAATAGGTTTGAATGGGTGTTTCATGACACTGACAGGAATCAGTTTGGAACAGAAGCCTTCACTGGAACCTAAAAAAAAGCAGCCCTTCTGTTCTAACTCCTCACAGTGTGATAAAGTTCAAGATTCATAGTTGGTGACAACATTTTAGTGTGGAATGTCCAAGAAGGAATGCTCGGTTGTACAAAAATTGTAATGGGCCTTACCTGCTGACACGGTTTTAACATTTTCGCAAACCGCGCTTGCCACCAGAGGATGTTAATGAATTCTTTTATGATACAGCTGAGGTAGATGCCTCAGAACTTGCACAACCGGCACTGTGATTTTTATTGCATGTTGCAATATCATCTGTAATGTGGTGAGTGTTCTCACCTTCATTAATATCACTGTCAAATTCTTC
>Ga0123355_10018729_pt1 | contig 11000 bp, 6 predicted proteins | sample TergutEmb28metaG_3_FD_89872 | JGI IMG/M metagenome (GOLD analysis project Ga0123355, IMG submission 89872) | Embiratermes neotenicus P1 segment gut microbial communities from Petit-Saut dam, French Guiana - Emb289 P1 | ecosystem: Host-associated > Arthropoda: Insects > Digestive system > Gut ...
GCGGCTCTCAAGACCACCATCCATCCAAAAACTCGGTGCAGAAAACCATACGCTGCAACTCAACATCTAATGCTCCTGATGATGGGCGTATGTACCCGACACATGTCGAGCTAAGAATACATCAATAAAATTACCTAGTTGCATCAAGTTGGCATTTCACTTTATTTCATGAGGAAGATGCACGGTCAAACAACCCTCAAATTTTCATAATAAGAAATAGGTGTTCCTAAGACCAGAGACAAAACGCCCCTCCTACAGCTGAACGACGTACTTGCACGTTTCAAAATCGAAAGAAAACAGACCCACAGCCAAATGAAGAGAAGTGGATTAATCCTCTCCAAATCAATATTTTTGTCCTTTATTTGCTTACCTACACACTCTCCCTAAATTTTGTCGTCATCAGGTCTAGGTATTATAGTCAGTTCCTGTAAAACATCGGATAACACATACAAGTAGATGTAGCTTTACACTTATCGAGACGGTGCCATCTGACTCCGTCTCTTTACCATGCAGTACAACGGAACTGAATATTGTACACATATTCCAGTACTTCATACAGGCCACGCTATACATGGTTTTCTTCAGATTTACTGGGACATAATTAATTCCTATAACACGAATCCTCATTTTCTACTAAAATTTCTTCACCGAAGAATTTGAACATTTGACAATTTTATCATAAAACAAGACTCCCGGGGTCTTCTAGCACAGAACACAGACAAGAGCAGAGTTCACAGAGCTCTGTCTGAATTGGCGTTGACTGGTTTTATTCTGAGACAAGGTTATTACCAAGTCAGAACACTGAAATCTAAATATGAATGCGAATGGCCGGAAACTATCAGTGAACTTTGAGCTACGTCTGTGTAAACAGTCCGGGCAGCAAATTGCACTTTTTACATTTGTGAACCACGAGATAAGAAACTTGCCTTCAGCAGTGTTACAATTCCCTTGAAGCAGCAAAACACAAGAAGTGCGTATCTGGCTAACCAATAATCCACTTGTGCTCAGTGAATAGTACGTAGTGCGAAAGTAGCGTGAACTGTAAGACCAACAGTTTAAGTCGTAACGAAGTAATCTGCAATTAAATCGTTACTTCTGCGAACAAATGTAAGTAGACCCACGCTTCTGACATTTCGATTCAAATGGCAGAGTTATATTTTATTTAACAGTGCTTTGTTGAATGCAGAGTCACATATAGAGTGGAATGAGAGAGGCAGTTACCCCAGACCCATCGACTAAAGTCCAGTAACGCCCTTCAGCACTTTTAATACTGTGGGTGTAAAACGTATGGCAAAAGGCGAACGAAGCTAGACTTAATTATAAAGGCTTAGTACTTGCCTAGAACATATACATTTGTAAGATGTACTCTTTCCCCTTTCTGCGTACGTAAGGTTTTAGACACAAAAATCCTTGAAATTCCCTTAGGCACAAAATTGATTACTTTCACTTTGGGGAAATAGCAATCTGTGGCAAATGGTAGGATGACTATAAATTGTAAGGCATTAATGACAAGAAAGCGAATCATCTTTATGGCATTCTGTTACTGTGCATGCTAAAAGGAAATAAGGAAATTTAAGAATAATTTGTTGAATAATAGTGAATTTCGTGACAACAGGCGCAGTGACAGTCATGCTTTACTTCGGGGAGTAAATGAATTTCTACCCGCAGTTTCCAAACTTCTAATATATATATATATATATATATATATATATATATATATATCGATATAGTCGTGTAAAGAAAAATCAACTTGATGCACTATTTCGTCAGACCTCTACATGTTGTCCTGGTTGGAATCCAATTCAAACAGGACAACGGTCGGTCATCTAAAAAGAACAATAAGTACTAATTATTGTGAGCTTCCGGTGTGCCTCCTGATGATGGGCTGTGGTTAGGCCCGAAACGTGTAGAGTTCTGACAAAATATACTGAAAATGAACCGTGTATCAAGTTGGTTTTTCTTTACATGAATTTAAAAAAAAATTTACGGAAATTCGCCACCAAAAAAAGTCATCATGAAATCTGTTGAGTAGTTACGGGTTTCATAAAAATTGACTGAGTGAAGCATGATTTACTTAAGAACGTAGACCTAAATGAAATTTTATCCGTATTTTCAATATTTTTGGTCCAATTTGGACAACATTTGATGCAGGAGACGTCCACAGCCATGGACCTCCTGAGGGACAGTAATTTTCATGAAAATCTGTGCAGTGTAAGTCGTGCTTTAATACGAACGTAAACGGATATCTAACCATAATTTCCACATGTATTATCTGAAGTAAGTGAAATTCATCACAAGAAATATGAACATAATGCTGATCAGTGTTTGCAAGCTTCGTAAAATTAGGCACAGGAAGGACTGTATTTTCTGACAGGCGTAAATTTAATCACATTTAGGTGTGCACCATGAAACGCACAGTAAATAACGCTTTGGCAAATTCCCTACACTAAGTCATGGAGAATACCATTTCAGTCTCTTTACCATAGCGTTTATAATACCTAACTTACATGTCGCCAAAGTTGTACAGTTCATATTAATAATTACCCAACGAGATGTAACACAAAGTAGTCTATTTATTATTCTGCAAGTTAAATCTACATGTTTCGGGTGTCAACCACACCCATCATCAGGGGTACACAAAACTGTAAATACAGCCTCCGGGACTGGTCATGCTGTGCTGTGCAGCTATCTCCCTCCAAAGTGGCCAGGCTTGGCCACGTTGGCGAGAGACAGCTGCGCAAAAAATATGACCAGTACCGGATGCTGTAGTTACAGTTTTGTGTACTCCTGATGATGGGTGTGGTTGACACCCGAAACATGTAGAGTGAACTAGCAGAATAATAAATAGACTACTTTCTGTCGCATCTCGTTGGACAATTATTGATATAGATGTATGGAACCATAAACATAAAAAAAGTTGTACAGTTTCTTGGCTTCCAACCGGATGCAGCCTAAGGCTGCGCACACTGACCTTCTGGCTAATCAGTGACACCAATTGAGGTGTGGAAGAATGAGAACATTTATCAAGGTAATCTTACCTTGGGCCAAAACGAAGCACGGAAATTCAACTATTTACACTGCAATGCTAAATATTTGCACACGTTTTCCTAGGTTGGAAATTTTTAATTTGACTTTGTCTACAACTATCTTACCAGTTACTACCATGCCCACTTCAACTACCATCGCTGCTACAGTGTTCACTATCTTCTATGCTCCGGACTTCACTGTTGAGATAGGTTTCGGGTTTTTGCTCTTCCTTTGAGAGTGTCCCTCAACTATTATCACACATTTATTATTCACAGTAAAGTTTTTATTTTAAAAAAATATGTGTTGGCTTATCGTGCTTTATACGGCTTTCGATTTTATCTTTCAACTTAAGGCAGGCATGGAGTTGCAGAACCTCACATCGGTCCGGATGACCATGGCTGTCCTTCTGGGACTCCTTGCTGGCACTGAAGTGGCAGCAAAGTCCACATGGATTGACTTAATTTCAGGAATCACCTTAAAATCCAGAGATGTCATAGGTAAGTTGTCGAATTCATCGTTATAAAATTAATAACAGACATATTATGGCACTGTAATAACTGTAGATTTTGTCCAGCATCGATAATGATGGCGATAATTTGGTTTATATTTCATTAAAATATTGAAGAGAATATTTGGAGAATTACTCATGTATGTTTTCTTTCCCTGAAGGGCATAATGTAAACACATAATAGTCACACCGTTTCTCTCCTTCAGCTTACATGTTTCCTCTCCGAATGTAATAGAAAGATCTGCTGAAGTTGGTACTACGAACTAAATGTCGTCGGGCAAATAATTATAATTTTGTCTCAGGCCAGTTTCACTAACCTATATCTCCTAACCTACGTACCCGTCAAATCAAAATGCATTTATTTTCTAATACGTATATGGAATATAGTAGACTCGTAGTAGTCCTACGCGATAATCAAATAGACCCCAATTTGGTACGTTAGTTTGAAATATCCTTGTATACAGAGTGGGCCAAAAGTAGGTATACAGTATATAGTTAATTGCTGTGTACATACTGTACACCTACTTTTGGCCCACCCTGTACGTTACATATGCAACTGCATACAAAGAGACCAAGTGATAATTCATAAAAACTACTTACTTGCTGCACACACTGCAAGGAATACAAATGTAAAGTTCTGAAGACTGATTATGTTTAGGTTATATAACGGGTGCAAATGTAAAGAGTTAAGGTAGCCCTGCGATGCATTAAGCATCAAGCCGTGAAAGCATACAGAGTGTGGCAGTATAGCTCCACCGATTCTTAACTTTAGCAATAGATTACAAAGAACGGTCGGTTTCACGCCTCGTCTAATTCAAACCCAGGGAAACAGCAACAATTACCCACCGAGCAGGAGGCTGTGTGATTCCAAAATCCTATATTTATGCTTGAGAATAAAGGAAAATTTCTTTCCCTTGTCGGCAACCGAACCCGCTTTCCTAGGCCATCCAGGACATATCCTAGTCACTATATCGAGTGAACTATCCCTGTTTCCAATGTCAGGGGATGAAGTCACAAAAATAGAGGAACCAGGATGTTATGGACTTTCAGTGCCGCGTAAAATACATGGGTACAGCAGCAAAATTAGGCTGTAAAGTGGCAGGTTTACACTTAAATGTGAACAATGGAATCCAAATTAACTGTACAAGTACTTCGGATTTATTCTGACTTAGCTATCAACAACATCTAGAGAATTTTAGGTAGTAAGTCGAGGAGATGGAGGGAACATAAGGATGTGGATTGAACAAGAGTCTTCAGACATTAAAACAGCTCCAGACAAAAACAATGATGAATTAACTGATTATAAGCCTTAAATAAGTTTCTAATACAATTATATATTTATTTATTTATTGAGAGAGCGACTGACCATGGGCTGGACGTTCCGGGATCAAATCCCGGTCGGGACGAGATTTTCCGCCCGTCCATACCGACCCTGGGGCCCACCCACCCTCCTGTAAAATGGGTACCGTGTCTTTCTCGGGGGTACAGTGTGGCCGGGGCGTGCTGCTGACCACTCACCCCCTTCTAGTTCCGCGGTCATGGAAGAGTACCTTTGCGCATTCTCTGGGCCACACCGGGCCTTTAGCGGGATCATTGTACCTATTACCTTTATATTTATTGAGAGAGAGAGGGAGAGAGAGTCGTTATGACTCCAGTTACATACAGTCTCTAGATTTTTCTTTCCAAAGAATTCCTTGAAATAATGAGAGGAGGGCAGTAACCTTACCAGGGCACGGGCAGTCGGCACAATGCTTAATCAATCCCAGAAAACATTACGGGGTTGCAATGAGTTCACGTTGCAGTGGGCACCGTCGAGCGTGTTCAAGAGATCTTCCCTCTGGACAAGATGGCATACCCTGACGATATGGTCATCTCTGAGCTGGTGCACTACTTTAAGGGCAAGATGAAGTACTCGCACCCGTCACTGGAACTTCCAATTCTGGATCCCTTTTTTCAGAGGCAATTGGACTTCAACATCTCCCATGATATGATAGGAGAGTGAGTGTGAAATCATTAAAATGCAAATACAAACGGAATAAAACCACCCAGTTTATCCACGTTAATCCTGAGTGACCCAAGAGCCGGTGAACGGCACTTTAGTGTACACTTTGCTAACTCTGTGTTTGCTTCTCATTTTTCTATCACGTTCTGCGACAGTGATGACATCAGAGTCAAAACAAATAGCTGTGCTATTTGCGACTGTCAACTCATCAAAAATCACAAATCAGAACCTGAAGTAACTTAATCTATGTTTTGATAGCCACATCATTTTCATACACGATGCGAAGACAAAATCACTACGACTATGTATTTTGAAATTTTGTGAGGATCCACATTTACTCAAAAACTGCTACAACTCGTTTTTATGTTTTGCTGAGCGAGAATCTCAGTATAATCTTGGTAACTGACCAACTTAATGCACAAATTCTTGTAGGTGGTGAGTAATAAAGAGGCAAAGCTACAGTTTCGCTTGGGTAAAATTATTTTTTAGTGTTATTTAGAAGCGATTTTTATGGGCACTAACGACCGAGTTATAGCATAATCTTAGTAATTGACCACCTTAATGCACAAATTCTTGTTTTATAATAAGTTTATTGTGTTCCTCTACATGTTTCGAGCACTATGTGCTCGAAACATGTAGAGGAACACAATAAGGTGGTCAATTACTAAGATTATGCTATAACTCGGTCGTTAGTGCCCATAAAAATCGCTTCTAAATAACACTAAAAAATAATTTTACCCAAGCGAAACTAGCTTTGCCTCTTTATTACTCACCACCTACAGTTTCAGGCCAGACATTAGAACAAAATGCCACAGCTGTTGGTTTCTTTCATATAAAACAATGTTAAGAAGGAGAATCTCTTACGTTATGTGTAAGGTGGAACTTTCATACAAGTTCTGACTCTGAACGACGCTGTGATATATTCTCATTTTTTGGTGCGTGTTTCAATACCAAGCAACAGGTGATCCTTATGATGAACGTAACGTCGAAAATTCAACGGGAAGTACCTTAAGCCGACGTACCTTTATCTCCTTCCCTCCTCTCTCCCGCATTCCATCAGCTTTACTGGTCCATCTTACTGACACTCCTGTCTGTCTTCTCTTTTAAGTAAAAACTGTCCCTTAACACATTTTATTCATTTCATTTATCCGATTCGTACCTTCGTCTTCTTCTGTCCTCTTTTCCTTATTCTTTCCCACTCTTTTCAATCCTATCAATATTCCTTTCGCCCTTCCTTTGTCACTCACCTTTAGGTTACAACAGGTTATTCTTCTGCTTTCACCCTGCTCCTTCAAACCTTTCGTAATTCTCCCGTGATGCCCTTTTTTTAATTCCACCCTGTCATCTTTGATCTGTCCTTTCCTACCTGTCCATTTTATTAACTTGGTTTAGCTGAATATCGACGGCTGTTTAATGATTTAAAACCAACTGTGCGTCCTAGTAACGAAAGTTACAAGATTATTCACATGCCCGTTTGTTTAGCTTTCCCGCATCCTAGAAAAAAACGCCACAATCGAGCATTAGAATAATACCCTAATCTACTTTACACACATGTTCTATATTTATATCACCTCCAAATGGGGAAAGATAGGGAAAATAACCTAAAAATCTGTAGTCCCTGCATACATGTTATGGGCTACAACAGACATTATATCAGAGTAAAATAGAAACGAATGCAGGTAATACTCTATTTAGCAATAATTAGAATTATTTGACAATCGGTATACTAATTCTGTGTCCTTACTGTGCTTAACTCTTATTCCCAGTTTGTCGTTATATCTAGAAGAACTCAACATCACGAAGATGTCCGAATTTAACGTTAACAAAATGAAAATGAATTGGTTGCGAAGAAAATTGGAGTTCGACATTTGTTTTCCAGCAATACATATTGGAACTAAATACAACATGAGAGGCATATTGGGCAATGTGATACCAATTCATGGAAATGGACCCGCCTCGTGAGTATAGTTTTACACTCCCTTCTCTTTAATAATGACTCCACTTGGTTTTTTTTTGTTTTGTTTTTGTTTTTTTAATGGAATGGACAGTTAAATTTCGAACTATTTATGTTCAGGTGTTAAAAAATATCCTATCCCCCCCCCCCCCATGGAGAAACTGACAGCCGAGGAGCAGAGGGTACTGTATCGTAGCGCCTAGTGACAGATAATGGCGTTTATCACTCTGGCCAACGATAAATAAAATCATTCCGTAATTTATCACCTGAGAGTGGTACCAATAATTAAAACTTATTAATTCAATAACGAAAACTTAATAAACCCACTTAGTAATTCTGGATTCGGAATCATATCCAACAGTTTAAAGTGAAAATGCACAAACATTCATAGGAGCACTAGAAAATGTAATAAAATTTTACCATTTTCCTCAACAAAATGAATCATCATAAAATGTTCGTGCGTGTGTAAGTTGAAATGTCTGTCAGTGAGAACAACAAGTTTTGCTGGAATACTATGTTTTCAACGAGGTGATTGTGGCTCCTCGCCTTAACTTAGGGTTATGTACCTCGTTACTTCTTTCCGCACCATTTCCGATTCACGGCCCGGTAAAACAGTCAATAATTTTTCGTAGACGGATACCTTATCTTTATCACATCGTAGCAGCAGAAATAATTCTATAAATCGAATTACTACTGGCATGTTTATACGTGTTATATGCACTCAAAGATTTAAAGCCTTCGTGTGGCAATCCAAGTAATGACAGTACCACTCATATTGAGCATTCGCAATTATATTTTTGGATTCTTGACCCTTAAAGATGTGACCGATAGGTTGTCCCGAAACGTCGGTAAGGAATTGCCACTTCTCTTTGCGTAATAGCCCAGCTCGTTACAAAACTGTGTTCTTCTCACAGCCATAATTTGCACAAGTGGGAATTATAATAATATTAAAAAATACACCAATTTTACTGTACAAGAACAACACATTTTCTTCTCTGTTTCTCCCAAAGTTGAGCACAAGGTGAAGTACTCGTCACGTTACCTGGTTGCGCATAATCCGACTATGTATGTTTGGTCAAGAGAGCAAAAGTAGCGTGAATTGGTAGTTTCGAAATAAATTAAAGGTCACGATAAATCATTGCGTCACTTTTCCATAATATCCAAAACGGGTTTTGATACTGATATATCTAACGACGTCATTATGTTGTTCATAAAATATTAAAACACTAAAATTCAACAAAAACAAAGGTTATATCACAAATTATGTGAGCAGATCGTAATATCTACTGCATTTTAGCCCTTTAAAAACGAAGCGCAGACTGTTTTATTTAAAGATCCAGTCCGCACCGCGCATTAAACACTTTTCATCTCGATTATAAAAACTAATCAGTTTATGTTGTAAGTGGCACAAGTCGCTGTTTGTTCTCAGATAAATTCAAAGCACATAAATAGAGCGTGGACAGAGCGTACAATTCTTGAATGTTAAATTTGTTGATGCATCAAGTAACCAATAGGCTTTAAAAGCAGATATGTGGACTTACAACGCTTTAATTGAGGGCTAATAAGTTTCAGTATTATTTACAAATACTACTGTGTAGAGGGAGCACAATTGTAATTTTTTATTCAGCTGAACACAGAAACCTTTAGTCTTGAATATTCAAGGACTGCAGAACGTCATGCTGCGTCGATTGTTAAATTAATTTACGATTGGGATATTCAACAATATCGTTGTAAAAAAAAACTCAAATCTTGACATTTCTACTCTTGTTCTTGCGTTTACCATAAAAAATTCTTTCCGACTCGATTTACTGACAGACTACGATATAAACACGTTTAACATATCCAGCTGACCTAAAACAATGACACCGCACTGCGACCGTACGAATAGGCATTGAATGTGAATTATGAAAACATAAATTCTAAGTAAATAAAACACATGTCCATCGCCACAAAGCCAGTAGTGTCACAGCCACCAAATTATTTCAGATTACACCATCGACTAATCTCCATCCAGTCTCCAGGTTAAAGAGATACGCCCGGTCTATAGCTCACCTACCTCACATGCCAACATGACGTAGTGCTTCAGTGACGGCAGAGACACTTTTGTTGGCGTCCGTCCTCCCTTTCAAAAATAAGGTCGTCCCTACATGACCGAATTTCACGAAGATGGGGATAAGCAACATCGCTCAGGAGACCTCGCGTCTTGGTACTTTGTAACTGATTGTTGTCAACAATACCAAAATAGCGGGTCAGAATTTGCTTATGAAGTAATAACGACATCACCATACAATATCTGACTATTGACATGGCAAAAGGGATAAATCTTTCAAGCTACTGGTATTTGATTGATAAACAAATTAATTAATAATTCGTAAGAATGAAACAGCAACACGAGAATCACATAAAACATTAGGAAGTGCTGGCGATGAATTTTAATAAATAGGTTTGTTAATCCCTGTGGTAATTTACCATGTGTAATAATATCAAATTCCAGTTGTTTGAAAGATTTATGGCCATGACAACATCTGAAACCCAGTCTATAAAGTGCAATCTTTCTTTACACTTTGCTGCAACACGATAAAGCCATTTACCAAACATAAAACAACCCAATGCATACTGAGAGGAAGAAGGTCTATTGAATAATGCTATCCACCAGCTCTCTCAGTCCATCACCCTAATCACTTCACATATTTGGAAGAAATAAAGAAGCTCCATTCCACATGTCCTTATGAAAATTTCATTATGACTTGTACTGATTTATTGTAAGGCCATTTTGTGGTATAGGGTCAGTAGCTCACTAATAACTTAATTCTTGTTACACATTTACATTCAAAACATGTGAAATGTTGGTATTTCCATAACCAGAAAAACTCAGTGTCACTGAAAATGAAACACATTGCCTCAGAACTACTGTTCTTGCTTTTATGAACCTTTTTTCCCATGAACAGGATATCTGCCATCAATGTGAACTTCACTGGCACGATAGATCTCAACATGCACAATAATTCTCTACACATCAAGACATTAGTTCTTAATTATTTTGTTGAACAGTTTCAGGTAAGTGCAGATAATATAGTTTTCTATAGGCCTAATCATTTCTCTTACTTATATTTCTGAGTTGTCAGCACAGGTGGTGGTGGTGGTGGTAGTGGTAGTAGTAGTAGTAGTAGTAGTAGTAGTAGTAGTAGTATATGACTCAGGAATACAACTGTGACCAGGTGGTCGTTTTGCAGGAGGAAGACAGGCCATGTGATGTTATAACCAGTAACTGACGAATTCCAGTTAGGTTGAGGTGCAGTCGTGTCTTGTGCATGCAAATTAATTTGATTTTCTGTCATGTTACATAAGGTTACAACTGTGTGTAAATTTTCCTTCTGGCTTGCCATAACTGAACCTATAACAAATTGCGACCAGTGGAGAATGACAGAGACTTGTGTATTTGATAGGACTCATTTGTTTTGTCTGTAAGCTGTGCCTGGAGATAAGGTAAATGTCACCTGCCCCCCCCC
>Ga0123355_10018730_pt1 | contig 10999 bp, 8 predicted proteins | sample TergutEmb28metaG_3_FD_89872 | JGI IMG/M metagenome (GOLD analysis project Ga0123355, IMG submission 89872) | Embiratermes neotenicus P1 segment gut microbial communities from Petit-Saut dam, French Guiana - Emb289 P1 | ecosystem: Host-associated > Arthropoda: Insects > Digestive system > Gut ...
GTGAAGTGACTGCTTGGGAATAGCCGTCTTAGTATGCGGTGCTGGATTATTGAAACATCTTGCGCTTCGTCTATTAATATATGTTTTACATTTTTCTCCGGCTGAATGCGGCCTGTTAATATGTTGATGTATAGAAGCATTAGTGCGTCTTCGAAGTATAATTTTTCTTGGTATAGGGATTCTTTTACATATTGCATGGGTAGGCGGTTGGCTTTGCCCCATGCGGCTAGTGCACGCTCGTATAGCCGCTTGGCGCGGGGCATTAGCCTGTTATTCAAGTCTGCGTAAACTATGTTTTTTTCTTCTTCGAATAGGCGGCGTAGCTCGTTGTCGGGGAAATTATCGTCGTGTATGGCGTTAAACAGGTCTGCTATGGCGTTTCTGTTTTTTTTGTAATATTCTTCGTATTGATGGTTTACATAGGTCATGACCCGTGCTTTTTTGGTGGCTAGGTTGCTGGCGGAGGTACGGTCTGCATATAGGGCTGTTAGGCGGTCTTTATCGCATAGGATGTCTTGGTTAAAGCATACATCCTCCAGAGTTGGTGAGTAGTTTTTTATATAATCTTCTAGGTGCGTGATAAAGGCTTGGGAGTATTTTGCTTCCAACCAGTAGCGGCGTGGGCCTTGTTCGGCTTGCATATATTCTATTTGCTGGTATTGGTCGTGGAATGGGCGGTTGCTTGGCGAATAGCCTTCTATCAGCCGTGGGAAGTCCAGGGTTTCTACATCATCCTCGCCTAAATCCGGGATTATGCCTTCTATATATGAGGCGAAAATTGGGCTTGGGGAGAAAATGCGTACCGCGCCAGAGGACAGTGTATCGCGGTGCCTATATAAAAGATACGCCAGGCGGTGCAGGCCCACAGAGGTCTTACCGCTTCCAGCCGGGCCAAAGACAAGCACGCTTGTGGCTTCGCTTCTTATTGCGGCGTTTTGCTCTTTTTGGATGGAGTGGATTATTGTTTTTATTTTCGCGTCAGAGGCTTTGGATAGCTCTAGGCGCAGTATTTCATCTTCTACCGCCAGGTCAGAGTCGAAATAGTATGCCAGTTCGCCTTTTTCAATTTGGTATTGGCGTTTTAGGGATATTTCGCCTTCTATCGGCGGCAACTCCCCATGAGTGGCTGGGGGAATGCTAAAGCTTGCCCGCCCTACGCCGTAATCGTAGTATAGGGATGAAATAGGCGCGCGCCAGTCGTATACATGGAAGGTATGGGTTTTTTCGTCAAGCAATGAGTGACGGCCGATGTAGATTTCTTCTACCCGGTCGTATCCATCTTCGGTAAAGTCTATCCTTGCGAAGTATGGCGAGTTTAATAGCCTTTGCAAGCGGCTTAGGCGTTTGCTTACTTCGTAATAGACTTGTTCTTGCTGGGTTACTTCTGTCACCAGCGTGGTTAGGGCGGCTACATCATCGAAGTCGCGGATTACGCCGGTGGCCTTGGACATTGTGCGGCGGGCTTCTATTACATTGGCGCGGTTGGTTTTTAACCCTTCGGCTATTTGGTTGATTTGTGTTAGGATACGCTCGCGTGTGTCGGATAACTTTTTGATTTCTTTTTGGTCTGTCATGGGTTTGCTCCTATCGGTGTGTTATTTATATTATTTGTAATATCGTATGTTTATCATGCATGTTATATTGTAATTAGATTTTCTTGTCAATGTAGGTTGCTTTTAGCTCGCGATAGTAGGGTGCAAAGGAATTTTTATTGACAACAAGACTGATGCAGACCATAATAGTCAAAAAAGTGGGATTTACTTCCGCAAACGAAAGGGGATGTGTTAAATGTCAGCAACTGTATGGGTGAGAGCAACATAAAACCAAACCAACACCACGTGCCTTTCGTGAATATCTGCTGTTAGCGTAAAATTGCCACTGTGGCAATCATTTTTACGTACAAACTAATGGGATACGATTAAGGTCGTATTCTTTTTTTATGTCAAAAATAATGAAAAAGCGAGGATTTACCCGTGAATGAAGCCAAACAAACCAATATTAACCCAGCAACCCTAACAAATGTACTAAGCAAAATGCTAACCACAAACATATCCCACGCCGATTATAAAACAGAGCAACTACAAGGCGGAACGGTAGGTGAAGTATTACTGATATCAGGGCAAGCAGAGTCATACGAAGGCAAGCAACCCTTCAAGGTGGTTCTAAAAATACAGAAAAAATGGGAGCGTTATGCCGACCCGGATTCCTGGCGCAGAGAGTACGACCTATATGCATCAAACCTAGGAGAATACTTCCTAGACAATCTAAGATGGCCAAAATGCTACCACATGGAAATAACAGATGACGAGACACAGTTATGGCTTGAGTACATCAAAGGTATCACCGGCCTAGACATGACAACAGAAATGTATGTACGCGCCGCAGAAGAGCTGGGCCGCTTTCACGGCAGGCTATACGCCCTGCAACCACCAGAGATAATAAACATCAAAAACCTAAGCGGGCTGGATGCCATGGAAAAATTCTACCGCCATTATAAATCATGGAATGTAGTGCACGACTATGTCCGCTCAGAAAAATGCGAAATCCCAGCTCACCTAACCAAAATGATTACAGACACGGATGAAAGCGCAAATGAAATTTTCCGCAAAATAGAAACCTTACCCATAGTACTATGCCATAGAGATTTTTGGGTAACCAATATTATTTGTAGTGAAAAAACAGATGAAGCCTGCCATCTGCCGCTAATTGCGCTAATAGACTGGGATACCACCGGCTGGGGCTACCTAGGCGAGGACCTAGCCAGCCTAATAGCAGACGAGGCCGATGTAGAGCATATGCTGGAGTATTACAAAAGGTGTGTGCCCGCGTACTACAAGGGCTTTTCGGAATATGCAGATATACCCGGGTTGCATAAGCAAGCAGTTTGCCCAGCAAACGGCCAGCCATATACCCCCAACCTCTACATCCGAGAGCGCATAATCCTTCACTTCGGCTATAGGCTAATAGAGTGGTATTTATACGCCGAAACACCGGAAAATAAACAACTACACCTAGACACATTACAAAAAATTTATGAAATGGAGACAATAAATGACCAGTAAACTATTCCAACTACTGCGAAAGCCCACCCTATGGCAACGTAGCCCAGAGCCATTCTGGGATGATGAGCATATCACAAAAGGCATGTTAGATATTCATCTAAGCCGTACACAGGTGAAGCTGAAACCTTATGTTTCATATTGGAAAGAGGTGTTTAATGGCCGTAACTACAATTCATGCCCCACAAGAATTTCCTAATCGAGCAAACGAATGCCGGGAACTTCTGGCAAAACATTTCAACGAACTAACATCAAAGCATCCAGCAGAAGTGTTGACAACCGAAACGCCATTGCCACAGGGATATTTCATGTTAAAAAACAACAAGGTTATTGGCTGGGCAGGGCTTCATGAAAAAGAAGCTGTTAGCGGAAAAGTATACGGGTGGGCCGGAAGCCCTATCTCCTGTTCACCCATGCAAACACTGCCGAAAGACGCATCTCCAAACTCTGATGTAATGGGTGAAAATCTTACGCCATGGATAACTCCATTGCTGGTACACCCCGATGAAAGAGGTAATAACTACGGCAAACTTCTATTAGAACACGTATGCACAGAAGCCGGGAAACTTGGGTTTAAATATGTATACTTAGCAACCGGGGAAATAGGCTACTACGAAAAATACGGTTTCCGCGAAGTAGGGCTAACAACCTTCACATGGGGGCGGCCAACAAAAATATACGAACACAGCACAATATTGCGTAGTACGCAAGATAGACGAAAACATTTCCAGACAGGAGAAAACCAATGGTCCTAACACTAAACAACCTAACCATAAGAACAGCACGCCCCACAGACGCAGAACAGCTATGCAAATGGTGGAACGACGGCAAAATAATGGCACACGCAGGCTTCCCAAACGGGCTTAACGAGCAACCGGAAAAAATCCGCGAAAACATAGCCAACAACAAATCCCCCGGCCTTCATATTATCCAGCAAGCCGGAAAACCCATAGGCGAAATGAGCTACCGCCAAATACCGCCAAACACAACCCACTACGCAATGGGTAACACCCTAAGCGGCAAGGTAGCCGAAATAGGCATAAAAATATGCGACACAACCCATCAGGAAAAAGGCATAGGCACAACCTTACTAGCGATGTTTATAGACGCGCTTTTTACCTACTATGGCTACGACAAGATTATCCTAGACACAAACACAAACAACAAACGCGCACAGCATGTCTATGAAAACAAGCTAAATCTTAATCGCGTCCAAGTACGAGAAAACGCCTGGCATGACCAACTTGGCAACCAACAATCCGCTATAGACTATGAAATAACTAAGGCAGATTGGTACGCGACTCACACAAAAAAGGACGAGCATATGGGCGGCATGCTACCACCCGCAGATAACATGAATCACAACCCCAGGCCACAAAATGCAACCCCCACAACAAAACACCAACCAAGGTTGATTCCCGCGTACCTACATCTACGCCAAGAACACCCCAAAGACCACTTCGCCACAGAATCCATAACCCGCGAAGCGCACTGGCGCGGCAACTGGGATATGAACCCACAAATAAGCGATACCCACCTGCTGGTACACAAATTGCGCCTATGTCCATCATATATACCCACTCTACACTTTATAGCCGAGCATGCCGGCAAACCAGTAGGCCATATAATGTACTGCACCAGCAAAATAATAGACGAAACCGGCAAAACCCACGAAGCACTAACCTTCGGCCCACTTTCAGTTTTGCCAAGCTACCAAGGCAAGGGCATAGGCCAAGCCCTAATGCGACATACCTTCGAGGAAGCCAAACATCAAGGCTACCGCGCAGTACTAATCTTCGGGCACCCGGATTATTACACCCGCGTAGGCTTTCGTCCAGCCGCCGAGTTTGGCATTACCACGCATGATGGTAAGTCTTTTGACCCGTTTATGGCATACCCCCTATACGAAGGCGCGCTAAACGGAATAACCGGCCGCTACCACATAGACCCGGCATATGAGGACCTGCCGCAAGATGAAATAATAGCCTTCGAGAAGAAATTCCCACCAAAAGACCTACACATACCCATATCCATAAGCGTATTACTAGACCGCCTACCCCCGCCCGCGCAAAAGGCGTTGGAAAGCCTAAAAGAAAAATCCCTAATGATAATGCAAACAAAAAGCGAGCGCGAAATAGCCGCCATGGAAGGGATGGACGGTGCCGCAATAGAAACCATCCGCACAGTAATGAAAGAACACGGCCAAAACTGGGGAAAGAAAAGGGAGAAGAACAAAATGAAAATATGTATATTAATGGGAAGCCCACGCCCAAAAGGCAACACAGCCGAGCTATGCAAGCACTTCATGGAAGAGCTAAAACAGAACCACGCAAAAATAGAATATATAACCCTACACGACAAAAAAATAGCCCCATGCCTAGGCTGTTACAAATGCCAAAAGGTTGAAGGCGAATACGGCTGTATCCAAACAGACGATATGCAGGCCATAGTAGAAAAAATACTACAAGCCGATGTTTTAGTATTTGCCACACCAATATACACCTGGCAGGCCACGCCGCCCATAAAGGCAGTAATGGATAGAATGTACGGGTTTAACAAATTTTACGGCGGCACACCACGCGATATCCTTAACAGCGGCCAATCGTACGCCCTAATAGCAACCTGCGGCTACGACCTAGACTACGGCGCGGGCCTGCTAGATGAAGGCATACGCCGCTGGTGCACGCATTCCGGGCTACCATATCTAGGCATGTACGCCGTCCGCGATGAGGATGACTTGGCTTCCTTCCAAACAGAAGAGGCAATACAAGGCGCACGGCAATTTGCCCGTATCGTATTAGAAGAAGGTACATCCCGCCAATAAAATCGACATGATAAATTCGGTGTCTAATGGGGGCTTATGGTAAAGTGATAGTTTCAGAGGTAAGCGTTTTTTCGATTGAAGTAAAAGTCTAATGACAGCGGCGATTCCGCTTCAATCGCCTTAAAAACCGAAACATCATAACAAAACCAATAACAAACCCCACACGCACAATAACACCATACACAACACCAGATATAATTGCCCGTATTCCTGCATCCCCCGGCAAATACACCGGGGTATTTTCATCTATCACAAACTCGAACATCATATACCCAGTGTACCGCTCATGGCCACCACGGGAATGCGAATGATTGCGCATAAACAAATACCGGCCCGGGGGAAGCTCTCCAAACCAGAAAGCAAACTCTTTAGTATCCGGCCACCAACCACGAGGCGGAACTCCAATCCCATGCAAAAGCCATGCTCTACTGTAATCACTTGGGGAATGAGGTACGGGCTCCCATGTTCCGTTTACATAATGGGCCAGCTCCCACATTAAGCCATGAGAATAAAACATAAATGTTCTATTGCGAGACATAAAAGTAATTGCCGTCCGGCTTACTTGCACCTGGCCTGCCTGCACAATCGCACGGCTTGGCGCACCCGATGTAACAATTGCCACGTAATCTTTCCGCCACTGGGATACACCGCCCAGGTCATAATCTACCCGCGTATCTGCCCTGGTTTGCCAACACACAATCTCAAAGTCTGCGTATAGGGTCTTATACACTTCTGTCGCACGCGAGTTACGAAAAAAATCACGTGCCAAGCGGTATTGCCCTACCGGCATTAGTGGGTGGCTCCAATGTACAAAGCCGTCACTAACCGTGTTCGGCCTAAAGCGGTGGATGCTGCTATCCAGTATAGTGCGCACCAGCACCCATTCATCTGCTTCTAGCCGGTATATACGGTCACTGCCACTGTAAAACAAAGTCCTGCCATATGTATTGCGCATAGCGATGCCTACCCCAGTCTCCCCGGCATTACTAACAAAGAAAACTATCGGCCAGCCCCGGGCAACAGCGGGCCTATGCCTAACCCGCCACTCGCTCACCAAAATTACAACAGCGGTAATAATAAACGCGAATGCAATTACCCTCTTAACCTGTGAACGCGTTGGCATTTTCATATCCACCTCCGGCTTATGCTAATAAAAACACCTGCTTGCAAGAATTCTACATTCTTCTAAGCAGGTGGTGCGAGTTTAAACTACATTTTAGCACGCAAGCTCTGAGAAGGTTCAACTCAGAGTTGCGTGCTTTTTTGAAGTTTAAACTCGCACTTGGTGCGAATTTAAACTACATTTTAGCACGCAAGCTCTGAGAAGGTTCAACTCAGAGTTGCGTGCTTTTTGAAGTTTAAACTCGCACTTGGTAAAGCCTGTCCAATCGCTGTAATTGCGAGCCAAGCGAAGCAATCCAAGATAGCCGATAGCCTTTAACCTCTGCTGGATTGCTTCGTCACTTCGTTCCTCGCAATGACGGCACGTGAATAATCTTGAAACGGGTCTAACGTCGAACGTGCATTTTCCGTAGATAATCCCCTACTCCACAGACCATTTCTTCCTAAACACAATAACAAACAATACACCAAGCACAGCAATATTAGCCCACATAATCCCAAAAGACTGCCAAAGCGGTGTATCTATCCCACCAACAGTTAAATTATCCGCAATAACATTAAGCTGTTGCGTGTAAAAAACATGCAAAAACCGTGCAATCCGTGGGTTCATCTGTGCCATAATAGGCCCAAAGCCAAGTATAAGCGCAACCGGCATAGTAATCCCCGCAGAAGCTTGCTGGTTTCTGGTCATAATACCAAAGGTAGCACCAAGCACAATAGACCCAGCCACACCAGACATCATAGCCCCAAGGAAAATCAAGAAATCCAGCCCTCTAAACCCGGCAATCAAGCTAAACGCAATAGATGTAAATAAGCTGATAAACATAATAACACCGCCAACACCCAGCAAGTACGCCGAAGGCTTAACCCCCGCCATATTAAGAAAGCGCAAGCTTTTCTTTTCTATGTCCTCTGCAATAATACCGGCAACAACAGGTATAAGCCCCATACCCGCAAAAACGGTAGCCTGCATGGTGGTCATATTGGGCATGCCACTGGTCATGTCTGCAAGAATGCTATCTAAATCCGTTATCCCATATGGCAAGGCCCCCAGCATATCACTGGCCATGCGCTCCATATCCATTAATATTTCAAGCACAAACGCTATCAGTGGAAACATAATAAATTGCATAAGCACGGCAGGATTTTTCACGGTATCCATTAGTTGCTTATAAAAAACAGCGCGTATATTTCTCATTGCAAGCCACCTCCCGTTAGTTGAACAAATACGGCTTCTAAGTCTTTGATATTTCTATTTGCATTGTAGCGGTCACACAACTCCGATGGGTTACCCTGCTCTATTATTGTGCCGCCGTGTAGCATAACTACTCTGTCGCATAAGTGCACAGCCTCTTGCATGTTGTGGGTAGTTAAGAAAATAGTAGCACCGCTATCACGTAGTTCTTTAATTAACTGGTAAATACCCCGGGCCGTAAGCGGGTCAAGTGCGCTTGTGGGTTCGTCTAAAAATAGGATTTTTGGCTTATGCAGTACCGCCCTAGCTAGTACCAGCCGTTGGCGCATCCCCTTAGATAGCTGTTCTACGGCGGTTTTATGTGCGTCGCCAAGCCCCACCCTATCCAGTGCTTCAATTGTACGTGCGCGGGGGATACCGTATATTTTCTCGAATATAACCAGGTTCTCTAGGCAGTTAAGCCTTGGGAATAGCCCGTCATGTTCCAGCATCAGCCCAATTTCATGGCTGGCCGCGCTTACGTGAATCTCGCCGTTATCGGCGGTAAGTTGCTTGGTTAGGATGTTTATTATTGTGGTCTTTCCTGAGCCGGAAGGCCCAAGCATCCCAAAAATTTCACCATCGTGGGTTTCAAAAGTGACACCTTTTAGCACCTTGTTGTCTCCGAAGGACTTTTCTACGTTTTTCATGCTTATGCTTGTCATATCTTCCTCCTTTATAAATTATCGTTTTCTATATTTGCAAAATAGATTTCTAATGCAGATTGGCTGAAATTATGAGTGGCTAAGAACATCTCGTCTTGGTATTTTTCATCTGCAATAATTCTTACTACTTGGTCATTCATTTCTTGTAGCAGGCTTAGGTCACCACCAAAAACTTCTACTGTTTTCTCCCAAAACTCCTTGGCAAAGCTTTGTCCTTCCGCGCTTCCTGGGGCAACGCCCTCACTGCATAGTTTGATTGCTTTGTTGCTCAAGTCGTGCATTACTTTCGCAAATGTATCGGCCCCTTCCTTGTCCATGCTCTTTTCCAATGTATCAAGAAAATCATCCTCAAAATGCTTAATAATCCAGTGGTTACGGCCTTTCATCTGCAAAATCATAAGGATGGACATAATCCTATTAATATTTACGGAGTTCATTTCCAAAATTTCTACCCTTAAAGCTTCTATTTCGCTTAGGGAGTCCGTTAATGCGTTAATCTTTTCACGGATATGGGCCGCATGCTCTGCCAGTGCTTCTGCCATATCGGATGGGGTGTTTAGTTGGCTTATCCGGTTTTTTATTTCATTAAGCCCAAACCCTAATTGCTTCATCATTAGTATTTGAGTTAGCCGCAATTCGTCACTGTCGGTGTAAAGCCTGTAGCCGCTTTCGCTTTCTGCTGATGGGGTCAAAAGGCCCTCTTTATCGTAGTATCTTAGGGTGTTAGTACTTATGCCTAACTGTTTCGCCAGCTCCCCTATGCGCTTATAGCCTTTTGGGATTGTACTGTTGTTTTTCATTCGCGCCTCCTTGTTTGCTTGCTTCTTGTATAGTATAAACCTTTGCCTTAAGGTTAATGTCAATACCTAAAAAAGTGGCATAGCCACTTTTTCATGTGAAATATTACAACTTGACAACAATGCTCTAATTTCCATTGACATCGTTGGCAGAATTGTCATAATGATATGGCTGATAGAACTAGGGTTTTGGCATGGTAATGTTGGCCCTTTTTTGCATTGCATCATAAAATATAATTAAGTAGGTGAGCATTCCATGAAAGAATGGTTTGTCAAATGGGGTGTAGTACGTTCCGGCGTGTTACGTGTCATAGCATTAATGTCAGTGTTGCTGGTTGTAGCAGCACTGGCTATACAAGCACTAGAATATGGGGAAGGACCTGAAATTTACAAACCCACATACTATAATTACAATACCCATGAGAATATTATACATATTGACGTGTGCGATGATGGCAACGTTAGAGTATCTCCATATACCAAAAATTACCTTGTTGAAGAAAATTATTACGGCAATTTCATGGTTAGCATACAGCTGGAAATGGAAGTTGACGAAATAGTTTTCTCTTTGCCCTATGGTTGGAATTATCATCTGTTGGGTGGCTACAGGGATTACGCCTCCTATTACAACGAAGGCTATTACAGCTACCCCAACAGGTACTATGACGTGAACCACTATAATTATGTAATTATAGAACTGGTGCCTCCAACTTCTTATAACAACTATATACTGGATTATGATTACATTAACTACATCTCATATGACTATACACCCGAAGGCGGTTATATAAACTATGCGCCGGAATACGTTGACACACTACCCGAACTGGACGGTGACATTGCATATGACTATACAACCGAAGGCGGTTATATAAACTATGCGCCGGAATACATTGGCATAGTGCCCGCACTGGGCGGTAACATTGTTACCTTTGTACCCAATGGCGGTGCTTTCCTGGGTGGGTTGCCCAATGTGCAACTAACAACAGGGCTTGACGGAACAGTTGATAGCTGGGAATTTGCAACCCAACTTGTTTCGCCATTCTGGGACGGGCGGGGGTTTTTCTGGTGGAGTCGTAGCCCAGATGGGCGTTACAACCCCGCAGGGGGTAACGATGTCGACAACTTTGCAGATAGGTTTGATTGCTCTACTGTGGTAACAGAAGATATAACCTTGTACGCCGTATGGAGTGTCGAGGCTAGATTCCTAGGCCAGGGTGCTTTCCTTTACAATTCCCATCCCGACTTTGACAATGTTTCTGACCCAACAAACCCTAACCAATACGGCCCACGTGTAA
>Ga0123355_10018731_pt1 | contig 10999 bp, 8 predicted proteins | sample TergutEmb28metaG_3_FD_89872 | JGI IMG/M metagenome (GOLD analysis project Ga0123355, IMG submission 89872) | Embiratermes neotenicus P1 segment gut microbial communities from Petit-Saut dam, French Guiana - Emb289 P1 | ecosystem: Host-associated > Arthropoda: Insects > Digestive system > Gut ...
CAGAACACCTTCATTTACTAGAATAACCTGTGATGAACTGAAGTATACCTGCACTCCCCACGTGATGTGACGACGGTTTTTAGAAGCGAGTCACATAAAAATCTACTCAAATGTCCCGACATAGGTCGTATATATATATATATATATATATATATATATATATAAAATTCAAGTGATCACTATTTAAGTGTAACAATACAGGCTTCATATATGTCATAATACATTAACATATTAAGTTCCTCTTCTGTTTTGTGTTTAAAATAGTAACACGTAATCCGAATTCAGGTTTGCAGTTTTTCTATAAATTATTTGATGCTACAATCTGCGGTAATGTTACTGAAATGGACCACCCTCTTAATAAAACCTGCTGAAGTAAGTGACGTTACATTCTTCAGTGATGATCTTTTCGGTTTAATTTCTGTAGGGTCCATCACTGTACACTTCTTGAAATGTTGGAATCTGTCTGGTGGTAAGTTGGAATTGAAAGAACTGTCACTTTGTTATAAAATTTAAATTCGCAGCATTTATTTCTATTCTAAAGCGCTGCTTTCTTTGACATATTAACCTCTTGTTTTAGGTCACGATTGTAAAATCAAGTATGTGTGTATGTGTATCAGACGTTAACCTACACAACCTGCTCTTAAAAAACAACATTTTTAACCACAATGTCATTTGGAAGAAATTTACCCTTCCCTTACAATTTCGTTCTTCTCAAGACAGACAGTCTCAGCAAAAAAAAAAAGTTTCATTTTCGAGAAACAACTGAAAAGACTGGAAACTTAATCCTCATAACGAAGAACGAAGCGTGATACAGCTCGGTCCCCAGCCGCAACAAGTCGCCTTCGTTGTGAACACTAACAACCGATGAGAAAGCTCGGTTCTACAAACACTCGGTGATTATTCAGGTCAAATAATCATAAATCGGTAATACTGTGTAGTATAGTTTCAAGAAGAATTTAGCAGTTCCATGTTTATGGTGATGTGACCTATTTATATCGTTCACAGGTGTAGAGTGGCTTGTATAAAACTGTCATGCTTCAGCATTATCTGGCCGTGACAAGATCCCAGAGACTTGCGTATAAGATACTGACCGAAAGAAATCTGCTCACTGCAACGTGACAAGTGACCCAACATTAAATTCGTTTGGGTTCCTGTATATTACAATACGAAATAAATTGTATGATTTTTCCAAATGTTTATTTTATTCTCTAGCAATAACTTCCACCCTGATCTCTTTAAGTCCATGTGTCAGTATTAATACGAGTATCCCAAGTGACATTTCCACAAATAAGGTATATTATTTCTATGGGCTTCCTACGTTCTTCCCACCACATACCTACACAATATTCTGTAAGTTGCCATTGTGGCCTTTCCAAAACAGAACATGTAGGCATGTGGTATTTCTACGAATTTTCAATGTAGTCTTCCAAAAAAAAGTTAGATATATTACTTTTATGGGTCCTGCACGTGACCTTTCCAACAACAGGTATGTCGTCTCTACCTGCTCCATTCGTGACCCAACAACAGGTAAGTCGTCTCTATGGGTTCCCTTCGTGACCGTTCCAACAACAGGTATGTCGTCTCTATGGGTTCCATTCGTGACCCTTCCAATAATAGGTATGTCGTCTCCATGGGTTCCATTCGTGACAGTTCCAACAATAGGTATGTCGTCTCTAAGGGTTCCATTCTTGACCGTTCCGACAACAGGTATGTCGTCTCTATGGGTTCCATTCGTGACCCTTCCAACAATAGGTAAGTCGTCTCTATGGGTTCCGTTCGTGACCGTTCCAACAACAGGTATGTCGTCTCTATGGGTTCCGTTCATGACTGTTCCAACAACAGGTATGTCGTCTCTATGTGTTCCATTCCTGACCCTTCCAACAAAATGCATGTCGTCTCTAAGCTCCCTTCGTAACCGTTCCAACAACAGGTATGTCGTCTCTATGGGTTCCATTCGTGACCCTTCCAACAACAGATATGTCGTCTCTATGGGTTTCATGCGTGACCGTTCCACGGTTCACGGTTCTCAGGTCTCAAAACGTGCCATGCGGGGCTGCACAAATGTTACGTCACTGCAAACCTTCCCAGTAAAAAAACATGTGCCACGGAACTCGGTGTGACTGTTCGTTTATTCGTTTATCTGTCACATCACATCTCTTAACATTAAGTGGCATGCGCACATGCATGCTCTGCCCCCCCCCCTCTCTCTCTCTTTCACACACACACACACACACACACACATACATATATATATATACACACACTTCAGTACACTATATTATATTGAATTACATTACACTGTATTGAATTACGTTACCTGACACTATATTACATTACTTTCACTACATTACACTACAGTTCATTGCATGAACTCATTCATACATACATACATACATACATACATACATACATACATACATACATACATACACACATACAAACATACATATACATATCTATACACATACACACACACTCTCCCCCCCTCTCTCTCTCTGTCTCTCTCTCTCTTCAATGTGCTAGAACAGGGATCGCCAACGGTATGCCCAAGGGCATTTTGGTGCTCTCCGGAGCGTTGTAGTGCCCATGAGAATTTCAACATTTCCAGAATACGTTCCTAATTGGTGGTTGGTGATCGTTATATTCGTGGTGATTTCCGCTGCACAAAAACAAGCTCTGTACATACAGTACCGGGCAGTCCCGATTATTTGGATTGTGTTCAGGTGTCACCTTAATTGAGTTGCTAACAAGAAGCAAAGTTATGTAAGAAAAATTATTATTATTATTATTATTATTATTATTATTATTATACGATATGGATGTCTCTTGTCAAAGGCCGTTTCTTCCTGGTACTTCTCTTGAACCAGCAGTGATCCCCACCGTTCAGGCTTCAAGCCTCACACTGCAGTACTTTCCGTTATTATTATTATTATTATTATTATTATTATTAAAAGATGTTCCATTCTTTTGCCAGGCAGATTTTGTCAAAACATTTTATTTACAAGTGCCCGGATATAAGATTGTGTGGTGTAAAGATGTTTTCAATTCGTGCCTCCATAAATTCATACGGGTTCCCTCTATAAATTACAGGCTTCTCTTTGTTTCCCGTCATCCAGAAAAAGTAGGCAACGTCTCTGTTGAAACGTGAGTGTTTATTACATCACACAAAATATATGGTTGATGCCAGCATAATCTGAACGAACAGCTGGGGATCTGTAAATACACAGAACCCTGAGAAAGCGTACCCCAAACGTGCGGCACATAAAACACCTAAGAGACAGTCATGATAGCATAACAGCTTAATTTCAAAACTCAAAACACGCGACATTTCACTACCACAACAAATCCTTGTCTTGCGGATGTTTTATTTGCTTCCGAAGTTCAACAATTCATAATCCGGCAATTGACAAGTTTCAGTCTTTCATATCCGTATACAGTACGAAACCAATGGAAATTCTTTCGAAATATCCTCATTTCCTTAAAAAATTCAATTCTGTTCCGTGATCTCAGTAAAGGCCTACTTACTTGCTTACTAACTTACTTACTTATTTACTTACTTACTTACTTACTTACTTACTTACTTACTTACTTACTTACTTACTCACTCATTCACTCACTCACTCACTTACTTACTTACTCCATGGTGCAGAGTCCTTCTTGAGAAGCTAACTGGTTTGCAGCTAGTCAAGAAATTCCCCTCATTTCACGGAACCCGAAGGTTCATTACCGCGCTCACAAGCGTCCGCCACCTGTCCCTATCCTGGGCCAGCCCAATCCAGTCCATACACCCACGTCTCACCTCCTGGAGATCCGTCCTAATATTATCCACCCATCTACGCCTAGGTCTCCCCAGTCTCAGTAAAGGCTTTCACTTAATTTTCTTCGTTCATTTAAACGTATTTCAATATTATTTCTTCTGAAGGTATTAGAAAAAATAAAACACAGCTCTTCGCATTAAACAGCCAGTTGGAAGTTTCATGATCTGCTTAACTGGGGTTCGATCCCTTATTCCTTTTTCCATACATCTTCTCTATTTCTATTTTCTGTTGCTATTCTTGTTCTCTCACATTATCATCACTGACATTAATTGTTTCCCAGTAAATTATAAGCCAGTGAAAAATGTTTTTGTTATTTCAAATCAGGCCCTAACACAGTATTACATCCCTGCGAGAATAATTCCGCGTACACAACGATAATCGAAGCAATTTTTCATTACTCAAAGCCCAATTACTTAAAAAAAAATAATTTCCGTCAGCTAATAACGCGAGTTCTCCTCTTGCGCATGCTTCAAGTGTTACATATCTTCTGTGATGTGACTCTGTGTCGTTGGGCGAGCAGGTCCCCGAAGTTACGAATGATCACTGTGCCTTCTTATCCAGGATCAAGCAAAATAAGGCATGCATATACAACAGTATGGCTCAGCTTCATTTGATTCTTCGTTGAGTGCAAAAAAGTGTACCTAGTGGAAGCCATCGCCCAGGTCTGGGTTACAATGATATTGGAACAACATGAACAGAGCGCATAATAAAAACTTCGAGTGCAACAGAAGATAAAGCAATAGAATATAAACTAGTAATTGTGCAGTCTAACACGACTTTTTATCAATTAATTACAATTAAAATACAATTAAATCATTTTAACAGCAACATGTTTCGGCTCCTCTTATAGAGCCATCTTCTGGCTGAGCCCTAAAAGAGTGTTATACACCATTAGCAATGCTTTATAGAGTACGAAATCTCGTATTACATGTTATTGATATATATTATGAATTAAAATAAAAACATCAATCTGTTGCTCTCCCTACATTTGAAATTTTACTACTTGTAACTTTTAGCCCTCTTATTTATTTTACATTTGAAATTACATTTATTTTTCATTCATAATATATATTAATAACAAGTAATACGAGATCTCGTACACTATAAAGCACTACTAATTGTATATAACACTTATTTTAGAGCTCAGCCTGAAGATGGCTCTATAAGAGAAGCCGAAACATGTTGCTGTTAAAAATGATTTAATTATCTTTTAATTGTAATTACTCAATAAAAACTTGTGTTAGACTGTACAATTATATATATATATATATATATATATACATACATTCTATTGATTATTGAACACAACAGGGATGTCTCACCTGGAAGTTAGAAGAGAAAGCTTTCAGGTAGAAAGATATTAAAGAGCGAAAAATAAGCACGTACCTAATGACGGGAGTGCATTAATAGCACGTAGAATTTAGTACGCTCGACTCACTACAAAAATTACGTACAGCACATGGATACACTTTGTAGTTAAAATTTGTGCTGGAGTCTACCTTCACTCTTATTTTAAGACATATAAATAAATAAACCGTTCTTTGTAATTAAATGCAGCTGGGGACAACGCTGAGCTAGACTTATCAGTAGCCTATACTATTTGACAAAATCAGAACACATGATTTTTGTACGCTTTGTGTCAAGATAACGCATTTCAGACCAAAAAAAATGTAAATCCTTAATCAAAGAAAAAAAAACTGTGTTGTACTGACAAAGTTAAGATCACCAGGCAGTTGCTAATGAACGTCATGTAGAAGAGAAAGTCTCTTGACCTTGTCGGGACTTGAATCTCGGATACCAGGGTCTGTCTCTACACAACTACATAAGTACAAGTCAAGTGGGACTGACTACGGATTAAATTTCTATCCTGACACCACAAATCAGAATCCCGAATTTCGTGTAGCAATTGTTAGTATGGTCATTACATATATGTAAATTATTCCTTTTTGGGTAATTCCCCGGCGTCTGAGTTCTAATTAGAATTAGAACTCAGACGCCGGGGAATTACCCAAAAAAGGAATAATTTACATTTAGAACACGGCGAAAGCTTAAGAACAACATTTCATATATCTATAAAGACCATTTAATCAACAAAAGTATTCAGGCGGGGTATTAAATTCTTTTCAAGAAGCCCCCCTGTTACGGTCACTTCCATATAGCATCATGCAGACCCCAGGCAATAATAATTGCTAACTGCTGCAAAAACGTATAAGGCTGATGGGACAACAAATAAATAATGCATTTATGTGCTTTCTTTTTCAGTTGCCCCAGTACCTCAATCATCCGGGAAACAGTTCGTCTAAATTCAGCTTTTGAATTTAAATTCGAAAGGCAGAAAGCTTGACCCCAATACATTCTTAACCATTATTCTTTACTTTGCTTCTCTGAAATCCGTTTCCATGGTTACAGTCCCTCTCCTGCTAAGCGTACCTCCAGAGAAAGCGATCAGTGTTTGAATAATGCGAAAGTTTGCCCACAAAAGTGAAAACTTTGTGTGATGGTCTTAAGTCGATTCCATTACATCTTACTCACATGAAGTCGTCATTTTCAAACTACCATCCACTTCCAGCCTTTCTTCCGTATGATTTTGTTACTAAATTTCCCAGAAATAATTCTTCCCCGGCATGCCCCATCTTTCTGCAAAACTGCACATACAACGCTCTGGAAACCATACTCATAATCATTAGCCCCACTAGTCTATAATTTCAATCTATTCTCTCTTTCGGTGAAAATAATACAAAGTACTGTGGGCCCAATAATGTAGACACGTGCACCATCAGTGTTTCACTCCTGTACTTTACTAAACTTTAGTATTACCTTTTTCATTTGAGTATAGGCATGCGACAAATTAGAATCGTTAACCAGATTAAAAGCCGGTGTTATATTAAGCTGTCGACTAGTTACCACAAAGCGCTGATACCTAATTTCTGATTGGCAGGATTAAACCGAAGTAGAAGGATAAAACACGCCCTGCTCAGCGGGACCTGCAGGCTGAACAAAGGCCATATCTTAGCGAAAATGTCAGGAACTTTTCTCGTGTCAATCAACCTATAATGTGAACCATGCAAAAAATAAGTGTGCAGTGATGATCAAAATTATCATCACAGGTAAAAAGCAATACCATGACAGGCCTGGACAGGCCCTGAGGGTTCCAGGAGGTTGAAGCTCCCAGATTTCAAGACAATCGGAATATGAAGTTGGTAAGGTCAGCCCTACGCACCGTCCGTCTTTATGCCTCAGGAAATATTCCTGGTACTCATTTCTGTTAGAGGCGGAGTCAACCCCAGGGCCATAATGCGGCCGGAAGAAATATGTCAATGAAAAATTCCAATCACACCATCGGGAATCGAAGCCGCGACCTTCTGGCTTGTAGCGCAGTGCCTCAACCAACTGCGCCACCGCGTGTCCCCATTATCATCACAGCGTTTGGTTAAAATTATGAAGTAATCCTTTCTCTGAATTAACACCCGGCCTAGTAACCTTGTTCGGATACTGCACAGGATTAACTAACAAACTGGAATTTCGGCGCACATGGGCTTGTAAGCCACATACTAGCCTCGGTCATACATGATCTGAATATTCCGTGTTCAATGAATAATTAATTTTCAATTAAGTTTATTACACTACTGCTGATGGCCTCCGTATTTGGCCTTAGCGAATGAAACTATTTTGGGGCTTACCACAGCACTCACTTTCTGAAAACACAACACGTTGATGAATTGGATAGACACTTTTCAAACCAGAACTATGTGACGCTCATGAAACACAACACCCCAGCATTCGGAAAAGAAAGACGTTTAAAAATGTTCATCTATGCTGAACAAAAACCGTACCTAAAATTTAGATGAATACAACTTATGACTGGATTCGCGAAATCCGGGCGTCTGAGTGACCAGTTATCTTGTCGGTTTTACCAGGAACTCAGCGACAGAGAATAGAAAGGGTAGTGAGTTCTAGCAAAATTAGTCACTACACTACCCAGCCTCTGTAGGAAGCGTCGCGCAATGCAGGACCCGGACTGGACTCCACCCGAACACCTGCAGCCTTTCCGTGGTGTTTGTAACGTTACGTAGTCTAACAACCCCACACCATATACATCTGAGAAAGATGCTTTTTAACAGCCTAAGAAAGAAACTCGTTCTACTCAGACAGATGCCGTTACTTTTGCAATTCCTCATTTTAAATCCCAAGTGTAGTATTTCATTGATTTTAAGGCATGAATTTTCACAATTTAAAATTTCGTAAGTTGGGGTGTGATTTGTTGAAGAACAGAACTGCTTAAAAGAAAGGCATTTTGAATAGAGCAAATAAGCTAACACGTAGTTCGGTAATGAGACCTGAATTGGTAAAATGAAATCTACAGTTCGGGCCGTTAATTGCCAGCCTATCAGCGCGACGGCACAGATTCGAGACCGGGTCGGTACATGTGGGCTACGCGGTGGACAAAGTTGCACCGGGACTAGTTTTCTCCGAGTAGACCTAATTTTTAACCCTCTCCTTCTCTGGTTCGTACAGCTGTAAGTGTAGCTACCTAACGGTACTAGTAAATCACCGTTACCTAGAAGTAACACCACGAATGAAAGCACCTCTGATCCATAGTAGTTGAAGAGACTGTACTGTGTGTATTCCGAGCGTGTACTCTGGTGGCATTCTTTGAAATTACGCATGAATGTTCGAAGGTGAAATATCCATGACCGCTACTCGTACTCCGTAATCTCTGTACAAGATGGCGATGTTTGGATGTGCTTTGCCGGAGGGAATTTTGTTGACACGAATTTGCGGCGGTGGATTTTCCCATATTAGATATGGATATGAAGGTACTATATTTTTCCAGTAACAGACATTTATTCCGGACGCAACATTTCTGAGAAATTTCGACTAGAGTAACATAATTTCTGAGCCTAACCTCTCTAGGGTATGTGACTACGGAAAACGTGGAGTGCATAATACGGTTACTCCAATCAGCATCTCATTGAAACTTTACTCTGCGTATATATAATGGTAGGTCGAACAGTTACAGTTCAGAGTGTCCATTGTTTTCTGAAACTTGTGACTAAGCACCAATTAATTACATGCAACAGAGTTCACTTGAGAAACTATCTCCAAGCTAGTCAGGAATTTCCCCCTTCTTTTTTGGAGACCAAAAATTCACTACCGTGTTAACGTAAATCCGGTCCCCCTCCTGATCGAGATGACTCTAAGACTACTCCCTCAACCCTTTATGTTTACAATAATTTTAATATCATGCCATTTTTTCCTGAAGCTTCTGAGTGTTATCTTCCCCTCAAATTTTCATAATAAAATGTATGAATTTTTCATATTTAACATGCATGCGACCTGCCTTTCCCATCCTATCGTTTGTTGGAATGTCTAAACAATATTTCAGGTAAAATTACATTTTTACATGTTGAGAAGACAGGAAAAGAGAAGATTCTGTACAGAATGGTAGCTGTAAGTTTCCACGTTTCATTATGTCTTAACAGTGACAAATGCCTGTCATTATTTTTTTAATCATAATTGATTCTTTCCAGGTATCCGTTTTCTGTTTGCACCAGCTGCTTTGGGATTGGATGGCTACAGTAGAATAAGGGACAGAACAAAAACACAGTTTGTCAACCTGGCTGATAAATTCAAAACAAAAATGTTGGACTTCTCAGATCCAAATTCATCAAATATGATTTTCACAGAAGATCTCAAAAACATGGTCCATTTGGCTGAATCTACATCTGATGATTTAGATTTAGTTCATAAAATGATGAAGAGGTAAATTAAAATAAGCAAGATACAAGTGCATGCATGTTTTATCACTGCATCACCATGTTCATTCTTAAACAGAGAACCCACTACTCATAACTGTCCTTTAAAGCATTTATTAAACAGTTGGGTATTACCAGAGAAATAACCTGTGACACAATTATACATTAGTTCCATTAAATGGTATGAGCAATTCAGCAAATATCAGAGACTTCTGTAGTGATTCTTATTTAAGTGATTTTTTTTTTTTCAGGCATTTAGTTCAGATGTGACTGGCATGTGATTAATTAGTGTTACAAAGTTGGTTTAAGGTGGTGATTGGTCACCAGGTGATTTTAAAGAGAAATATATCTGTGTAGTCTACAGCTAGACTTGCATCTTAATGCGGAAGGGTCCAGTCCAAGGGGCGTGCTTTCTTAACTTTCCAAGAACTATGCCAGTCAAACAAAACTATTGTAAAGAAATATGTTGTTCATGAAACTGTTGTCGTGCAACATTAATTGTTGAAGCTTGTCATTAGTTTGGTACTAAAGAAAATAAACAGCTGTGAAAGCTAGAAGCAAAAAGATCTGGTTTAAAACAGGGTGGCAGAATGAGTTTGTATGTATTAACACCTGAACATTAATTGCTGTAATAAGCTTCAAAAGCAGAATTTCGTGTGTTTTGTAAATCTGATCATAAATAACGTGTAGCCAAACATTTTTATATAGTTGTTTATTAGGAACAAAAAGAAGGCATATCTGAGAGCTAAAATTGAGGAACTTGAAAATAACAGTAAGATCCAAAGCATTAGAGACTTATATAGGGGCATCAATGACTTTAAGAAGGGGTACCAGCCTAGATGCAATATAGTAAACGATGAGAAAGGTGACTTGGTTGCACACTCGCACAGTATTGTGGCTAGATGGAGGAACTATTTCTCCCAGCTATTCAACGTGAATGGGGTTAAGGATGTTGGGCAGGCAGAAATACACACAGCAGAACCACTAGTACCTGAGCCAAGTACCTCTGAGGTTGAGCTGGCTACTGACAAGCTAAAAAGTCACAAATCGCCAGGTATTCATCAAATACCGGCAGAACTGATTTAAGCAGGGGGTAGAACAATTTGCTTGGAGATTCATAAACTTATTACTTCTATTTGGAAGAAGGAGAAACTGCCTGAAGAGTGGAAGGAGTCGATCATAGTACCTATTCATAACAAGGGGGATAAAACAGATTGTAATAATTATAGGGGCATACCACTTCTGCCAACCACTTACAAAATTTTATCCAACATCCTACTCTCAAAGTTAATTCCATATGCAAAGGAAATTATCGGGGATCATCAATGTGGCTTTTGACGCAACAGGTCGACTATTGATCATATATTCTGCATTTGCCAAATACTTGAGAAAAAATGGGAATACAATGAACCAGTTCATCAGCTC
>Ga0123355_10018733_pt1 | contig 10999 bp, 8 predicted proteins | sample TergutEmb28metaG_3_FD_89872 | JGI IMG/M metagenome (GOLD analysis project Ga0123355, IMG submission 89872) | Embiratermes neotenicus P1 segment gut microbial communities from Petit-Saut dam, French Guiana - Emb289 P1 | ecosystem: Host-associated > Arthropoda: Insects > Digestive system > Gut ...
AGAAAGGATGGATGTAAGGCCCATTTCGGCAATTTTAACATCCTAATATTAAGGTACATTTTATAGGCAACTACAGGGTGTACATTTATGATATTAATTGTATACGTAAAGCGCGTTGGGAACCTAATGGCACACGGTGACTAACGGGAGGGGAAGTGAAGGGGAAGCATGCGAGTGGAGTGGGTAGCCAGTAGTCTTGAACTCTACCTCAGACCATGGTGTATCCAACATTACTACCATTACTACTGCTGATGCGCACACCTCGGCTGCCAGTTGTCAACTGAACTAACCCCCCCCCCCGCCAATTTAAATGGACTCGTCCGTTTCGCTGAAAGACCAAATCTGGTTTCTGCGCGTGTGCCATCACTTTTCGAAGGTGCTATACCTGAGATCTCTCTATAGCTGCTGATTTGTATATTGGTTAATGTAAATCTGTTGGTAAACGTCTGTCAACATTTCGGAAAGATGAGCTTCCTCTTTCTTCAAAGTAGAAACGTTGATACTTTTCTATCAAACTACACTCCCGACCAGACCACGTTGGAGGGGAGTAGTGGTACCAGTATTATGACCTGTACCGGAGGCTGCGGCTACAGTTTTTAGTACTCCTGATGATGGGTGCTGTGAAACCCGAAACATGTAGAGTAGCTTTGCAGTAAATAAATATCTGCATACTCTTGCATCTGGTTGGATTTTTATTCACACATTTTCGGTAATTGGCACTGAAGTTTACTCCTACCGTCTTCCGGTCCTACTCACAACTATTAGCAGCTATGCAACTGACCAGTAATTCTGTGCCGACACTAACGCTATTACATAACATTTTTAGCACTTTCTGATGGACATACGCTGTTCATGCGCAAGACGATCATGTCTGGAGTCTTTTTTTATCATCTCTTTGGTTCAGCAAGGGAAAGACAGTGCGTGTTGGTTGAACGAAGAGTGATCAACTCATCTTGTTTGCATATAGACGTTGTAATTACGAATATAAATGAGGAACTACCCTATCAGCCACCAGTTTGCAAAAAAAAATTGTGGGTGGGGGAAGTAATTTCTGCCACTCTGATCTTAGTATTCTCTTTCCTTTATAGCCCCTTCTCCAGTTTTCCTGTCCAAAGTTTTCATTTCCATCTTCTTTACTTGCAAAGCGACAGTCTCCTTCCGAGTTCACTAGACAAGGTAGGGCCTGCATATCTGGCACCAGTATACCGAGTCTATGCTTGGTTCCGCCTTGAGTGTGTGCTTTACCGGACTGCGCGGGTAGACACATGAAATTGTAAAGGGACATAGAGAGAGAGAGAGAGAGTGAGAGTGAGAATGGCGAGAGAGGGGGGAGAGAGAGACAGAGAAATCAGCTACCATAAGAAAACGTCACGAAATGAAGCTCTCCAGTCATAAGCCGATTTCTTCCTATATCCTTCGACAACTCGATTCGTTCTTTCGGCTTAGGTACATAAGCTTCTGGTTTCTTAAAGTCGTCTCGTGTAAGATATAGGCATTTATGATATCGTTCCCGTTACATCGATATATCGAACTGTGACGAGTGACAGGTCTGCTGAATAAAGTGCACATGAGTCGCAGTTGCTTTCCCGGCCGGGGCTCGCTGTGGTACACACACGGCATAAAGTTCTGGGCTTAAATTGTATTTGTGATGGGGGAATTAAACAGCACTGTTTGAAATATACAAAACCTCAATTCTATCTCAATTTAATGGATGCAAGACGCGATCTCGCATATTACGCTTACCTCAGCGGGATGACGAATTGTGCGAGATATGTGACACCTATTTGAAATAATAGAACTTCACACAAGATTTGGTAGAAAAAATCTGAAGGAAATAGTTTACTTGAAAGACCTAGATAAGGAAAGAAATATAATATTAATATACGTGTTGGAAGACAAAACACTGGAGAGTGTGGACTACATGTATAGTAGGGAAGAGTGACTGGAAATTGTGAACACAGTAATAAACTTTTGGATTAAAAATTAATATGTGACCTGCTTTTACCGGCTGGGAAACTGTTACTCTCTTACTAAGGTGTGTGCTGCGTAGTCACTAGAGGAGTATACGGAGATATATTAGTGGGAGACATCCCATTGTGTTTTTAATACTCAAAATAAAATGGGATTTATTCCGTCGAAAGACACACCAGCACACAATCATCAGCAGTCTTGGTATGGTTACAGGTTTTGGTCTTTTCTAGACCTTCTTCACGCCAATATTTTTCAGTGTGCACCAATTGTAGCTTCTACTGAAAAATATTGGCTTGAAGATGGTCTACAAAAGACCGAAGCATGTAGCCATACCACGGTGGTTATGATTGTGTGCTGGTATTGTGATGCGATGGAATAAATATCATTTTATTTTGAGTCTGCGAAGAGTAATCAGTCTGAAATATATATGAATCTAAATACAAGGGAACATGTGTTTACTGGAAGCTATGCTAGTTATAATTAACCTTTTAAAACCTTCTGGTTACGTGATGCACCACCAGTTTAACATTCAACAACTGTAAGCTCTGCCCACACTGTATTTAGGTGTTTTGTATTTATCTGAGAACAAACAGCGACTTGCGCCACTTACAGCATAAACTGATTGGTTTTTATAACCGAGCTGAAAAGTGTTTACAGCGCGGTACGGACTGGGTCTCTAAATAGAGCGGTCTGCGCTTCGTCTGTAAGGGGTTAATGTGTGTGTTTCTAACTAGTGATAATGAACTCTGTCGGTGTTTTAGTCAAGTTTGCAAATGTTGTCAGATTATTTTAAAACTGTACTTGGTCTTGTTTCTACTATACCAACCTATGCACAAATAAGTACTCTAAATTTATATTAATAAAAAGTAAGTATAAATTTACAGTACTTATTTGTGCACATGTTGGTATATAATAAACAATTTATTGTTCAATATACACGGTTTGAACATAAAAGTATGCTTGACCTGCCCGTGTGTGACGCTGTGACATGGCCGATGCAGAAGCACGTTATCTGTGTTAGTGCATGCATGAGGGTTTGTGAAAACACAAACAGAAAATTATATTATCTCTGTAACAATAACGCGGATGTAGAAACACGTGTGCCTACGTCACGATCTTGCACTAATTCAGGACAAACCAAAGGGTGGTACATGCGGATAACCGTCCTGTACAACTTCGGCCCCCTGTGCTATCTACAGTTAAGGAATTCCGTAAATTTAGCCTATGTGCATGGCTATAAATAATACCACTCGTACTTACTGAGTGAGGGACCGCGATGGGGCAGTGGTTAAGATGCTGTGCTATAAATCGGAAGGTCGCTGGTTCGATCCTAGCTTGTGTCATTGGAAACTTTCTTTGACATAAAATCCTTCCGATAACACTATGATCATGTGGTCGACTCAAACTCTAACAGAAATGAGTACCAGGAGCATTTCCTGGGGGTAAAGGCGACGGGTGCATAAGGCTGAAAACCTTACCACCATCCTGTGCCGTTGTCATGAAATCCGGGAACCTTAATTTCCAGGAACTCTCTGTGCCACACCAGGTCTGTAACGGGACTGCTTTACCTTTACTTACTGAATGATGAGATAGTTTATACAGCCTAGAAAATTGGGGGGAAAATATTCTTTCTTCGGATTAGATCTGAAAAAGATTCGTGCGTCTTTGATCCGTACAGAAACTTAGATGTTACAGAATCTTTTCTATAGCGAACGGGTGCGATGGGAATGCATTTAGGATTTGAGGATGAGGCGAAAAGGGTTTCCTCTGTAACGGGTGATGACCTGCCGGCTCTAGCTGTTGGGTCCTATGGATATGGCCGTTGTAATTTCCGCTTTGTGACTCTTTCTAAGAACCACCCAGACGTATAGTTGTTGCGATGCAATAAAAGAGGGTGGGGGGGGGGGATAAGGGGCTGGAAAACGAAAAACTCGCGCACAGTAAAGCAAGGTTTGTGCAACTTCCATCACCCACTGTCATTGGATAGGTAGCAGCTGGCATCACCGTCAACATGTGACCAAAAATTATTGCCTTTCCTTTCATGTTACACGCGGGTAATGATATCACCATTGAGCCGTGTATCAGCTACCTGAATTGACCTGCTGTAGCTGGCATCCTGTAAGCTCGGAATAAGTTTATTATTTATTTTTATCTTCGAATGCGGAGATTTGCAACTATTACTGTTTGCAAAATATTGCGAAGTTTATATAATGTTACTTATACTGTGCTTAATCTTACAAGAAATACAGGGTCATTCGAAATGATTGTCGGGGTTTTAACAACTTGCCACCTCGTTCTCCAGATGCAACCCCATGTGATTTCTTTCTATGGGGTTACGTCAAAGATCAGGTTTATATTCCTCCTCTTACCGCCAAGTATCCCGGAACTGAAGGTACAAATCAGAACCGCCATTGGAACCGTCACCGCTGACATGATACAAACAGTTTGGAACGAACTCGATTATCGTGTTGATGTTTGTAGAATCACAAAGGGTGCACATATAGAGCACCTGTAAAGTATGTAACAAAACCTTGGAGTGTTGTTCTATTAAATAGAAACTACATATACTCCTATCTCAAGTGTACTGTGTATGACAAGTTGTTAAAACGCCGAAAATTATTTCGAATAACCCTGTATATTAACCAACAAATACAATTAACAAAATGCAATAAAATACAATTCATGACAAGTATGAAACTGACCAGCGATTTGGACTTGTATTCCTTTGTTCTAGAAATCTCCCTGAGGATGGCACTTCGGTGTCGAAATATGTGGCGAATCGTTACTTGCCATGAAATACATTTTATGATCTGAATTGTATTGTATATTGTTAAGTGTATTTGTACTTTAATTTACTGGCTACAAGGTTAATAAAATTGAAGAGGAATTGTGCAGGACTTGTAGAATGAATGCATGTATTGATAAGTGAGTGTAAGATTATAGTTGGAACACCTGTATCGCAGTAAAAGTTGCTGATGTGTTCAATTATGTGCCTGCATTAAGATGTGTGGGTAGGTAGAGGTGGAGATTCATGCATTCTTAATATTGTATCTAAATGGATGTGAGAGGTTCGCTTTACACCGGGGCATGAACTAGCTGCTATACCGCGTTAGGAGGCCGGCCAGGCCAAGGAATCTCTTTTAACATTGTGAAGTGAACCGAATACCGAAATGAGGAGACCACTTTAGGCACCTACATAGACGTGTGGGTCTCGAGGAAATTTGGTATAATGGCAGAGAGTATGGGGGGGGGGCATTAATTGATTTGGGGCCCAGTCACGGAATACGGCGTACATGACGATAGTTGGGCAGGTGTTACAAAAGGCAGTTAACTACTGGACCAGCCGAGGCACTGTAAACTGCACAAGAAAATGTCGTGGAGCTGGGGGTAGAATATTTGGTAGATTGAGAGGGCTATGGGCTGGACTATACTGGTTTCGAATCCCGGTCGTAGTAAGAGACGTTCAAAGGGGCTCTGGAGTCCAGTCAGCCACCTATTGAATCGGTAAGGTAAAGGTAAAGTGATCCCGTTACAGGCCCGGTTTGGCCCAGAGTGTGTGTAGAGGTATAACTCTACTCTTCCATGACCGCGGCACTAGAAGGGGGTGAGTGGTCAGCAGCACGCACCGGCCGTACTTTACCTCCGGGAAAGACCTGGTACCCATTTTACAGGAGGCTGGGCTGGCCCCAGGGCCGGTCTGGACGGGCGGAAATTCTCATCCACACAAGGATTCGATCCCGGACCGTCCAGTCCGTAGTCAGTCTCTATACTGACTGAGCTACCCAGCCCATACAGTCTGTTTTATTACCATCCTTATGTTTATGTACAATGATCGCTCCTTCCAATCCCCAGGCAAATCCTCCTTATTCCAAATAGAATTAATGAGCATATGGGTCTCAGAGAGAATTTTTCTACTCCGTGCATTAATAAATTCAGCAGGGATTTAATCAATACCTGGCAATTTGTGTGTCTTTATTTTTCAATAAACATTTCAACCTTAAAGGCAATAGCCTCAACCACTAATGGCTCTGCTTTATATATTTCGGTCTGTCTAACATCATTAACCCCATGTACATTCAGTAGCTGTGAGAAAGGGTTTGTCTACCTAGTCAAAATACTGTGGTAATTTTTACCAAAACCAATCTTCTCATTTTTTCTATATTCTAATCTGGTTATCTTTCTTAAAGTCATTGAAGCCCCTGTACATGACTCTGATATTTATGTCCTTACCGTTAATTTTAAGTTCATCAATTTTACCTTTTTGTATTACATTATGCCTTTTTTCCCTGAAATATCTACTAGCTTCACGTCTTGCACTTTTTAGATTATAAATATTTCTTTGGTTTGGATCCTGTAACCAACGCATTTGAGCCTCCTTCCTTAGGTCTAAAAATCGTGAACATTCTTCATCAATTCATACAGACCTAGACCCTTTTTCCGAGGTTTTTATAATCTCTTTAATGTTTTCCCAAGCCCAACTTATGTCCTTGCTATCATTTTAAGTTCTCCAAAGCTGCAAACCTCTTTGAGATCTTAATCTGAATCTATTTCCTAACCTCCAGCTCACTTAGCTTTCTGAGATTATATCTTTCCACGTCTAAATTATGTGCTTCTTGTTTACTTACTGCCAATCTTTCCTTGCCTTTTTTTAACTACCACATAGTGATCAGTATCACAGTCAGCTCCCCTGACAGACCGTACATCGAGTATACTCGAATGCCATCTCCTATCTATGAATTTGTGATCAATTTGGTTGGGTGTCTTCCAATCGGAATATGTCCAGTTGAAATTTTGAATGACTCGGAGCGGAACATCATCCTCTTAACAGTTAGATTTTTTTATGTGACAAAGCTTGCATTTCTAAATCTATTATCATTACTCTCCTGATGTAAACTTCATTCCTAATCGTCGGTTTTAAAATGTCCTCTCCTTCCGTTTTGTCATGAAGATCTCCTAGCAGAATTTTCATATGGTACTTTAAGGAAGTGATCGAAAACCTGCTCTAATTCCTCACAAAAACTGCCTTTTGAATCATAACTTTTCTCCTCACTTAGTGTGTGCACAATCAAAAGAGCGATTTTACATCAGCGACCTCTCAGATATATACATGACACCATACCACCAACAAATTCTACTGTAAGAACTGCCAATTCTGTTCTGCGATGTACTTAAAATCCTGTTTCCAATTGATGATTTTCTTTTCCTTTTCTATATGAAAAAACGTGATCCCCTGCTCCTACCAAGCCCCTGCTGTCCCACCTAACTTCCTATACACCCAATAAATCTAATTTATAATTCGCTAATTACCTGGCTACCGTCGTCAGTGACCCTGACCTCTACAGACTTCTTGCATTCTGTGTATCTAATCTCATAGCATATATATATATTTGTGTGTGTGTATACACAGACATCAACAGCAGCACTATAATTATTTACAGTTATAATAGTCGGTAAACCCACGTCTTTCGGCGTTTCGTGGCCATCTTCAGGGATGCATTTTGCAAATATTACAGATGTGTAATAACACAGATAAAATACAGAATATTAAAATAATTTTAAAAGTTATTGAAAGTGAAGTACAGGATGTATATTTTAATGGCTGTTGTCTGAATTGCAAACAAAAGTCTGTTGCAGCAGTTCACCTTTGTTTTCATGGATATGCCCCTCTGTCTCCTTTGGTTTTCTATAGCAATGTGAATGAATGCATAATGCTTGTACATGCATGCTGTGTGCAAGAGACATGGCGACATATCCCTGACAACTAAGGTGAACTGCTGCAACAGATTCGTTTAACTGACGCACCAAATAATGCACACATTACATAAAATTTTAAAACTTTAACATTAAAACGCTCGTAGGTGTTTCGATCATAAGATCATCCTCAGGAAACATAAACTGTTACTCGCTAAAGTTAACTTTAATTTTAGGAAGTAACAGTGTATATTCCCTGAGGATGATCTTATGATCGAAACACGTAGCAGCATTTTAATGCAAAAGTTTTAGAATTTTAAGTAGTATATGTGTGCATTAGTTAGTACGTTAATTAAATGAACATACAGAATGCACGGTGCAACGATAAAGATTCTGCAACTGATGTTTGCAGTTCCAATAATACATATTAAGACATATATTCCGTATTTTCTTTTAATAATTTTTTAAAATAAATTTGGTATTCTGTATTTTATATGTATTACTGTACATCTGTGTTATAGCTGGCCATTACTGTATTTTTATTTGTTGAATATCTTCCTGAGGATGACCGAGAACGGCCGCAGTGTGTCGGAGATTTAACACACGTTGCATACTATCGTATCTAATTATGGCGCAGTTTTGGTACACATAATTATATATATGGCGACTATGAATTATAGTTTAGTTTAGGGATTTTATTAATAACATTTGAACCACAATATATTGCCAATAGCATGATCTCTTCTTTAAAACAAGGAATTCAATTTTTCAATAAATACAGCCACCTTTTATCCCACAAAGGTATCTACGACCTCATTTGTGGATACAGAACACCACACGATCATATTCCAGCCTAATTCCAGTGCATTACATTATATTCATACTCTAATGCGATAGTATTTCAAATTCTAGTGAAGAGAAGCGAAGGAATTTTGTTATGCAATGACGACAGTATGTGCTGTGTGCTGGCGTGCGTCGTACTGCTACTTTGACAAATCTGATGTTGATTTTGGACGCCCCTAATCGCAGCAGGCCTGCAAGCAGCCTGACTTCTAGTCCTGCAAGCGTTGGGGAGGGCGGAACTCCTTCAGTTTTTGGTGGGTTGCATTTTGGCCCGGGTCGCAAAGCGACGGACCAACCATCCAACGTATTGATCCTCCAGCCCGCACCCAACACTTCGGGAAAATTCGGCTCCCTTCGGTTCTACCCTCAATCTACCCCTGCCATCCCCATTAATGGCTGCATGGTGCGACGAATAGAGCACAGTATTTTTCTTATACAGTGTAGACAGGGATAAATGTATGATCGGGAATCTAGCAAAGACGTTTACAAGATGATTTCATATTTAAATATTTAGACAGGTTTGTGTTATCGTAAAGAAGAAAAGATGCGTTTACTGTGCGCTTCATCCTGTGGTAATGCTGTATACATCCTGGCTGCCAATTATTTTTCCATTATGCAGCACATAAACTAATTATCAGTTCGTAAAACTCTGCTGGCCGGTAGATCAGTACCGATTATGTATGGGCACATTCTGCCCCTATTCGTAGAAGAGGATGGAAACAGTTGATTCATTCACAACCTTTATGCCCATCTACCAAACTATACGGTGTTATGTGCCAGAACTTATAGCGTTTCACATATATTGTTGTGCAATTCGGAGGTCTCCCATAATTGTTGAATGAAGCAAAAAAATTAAAATTTTTTTTTTTGGTAAAAAAAGACATTAACCTATTAGGTTTACGAAATAAAATGTGGGGTTTCAATGAGAATTGGTATTTCGAGTCCACACACAAAATGTCTGAGGGAAGTGAATGTTACTTTGTATATACCGGGTGTTCTGAAAGTCAATTTATCGAGATTGTACGCATTTCTATATAAACAACAATTTGTTTAGGATTCGGGGCTTAGGATGTGTGAAAGTTGTGCCGAATGTAGTGGACTACAACTTTTAACAATTTATTTATCACATAATTTTCAATATTGTGTTCGTTCTTGGCTGTAAATAAAGTGGTATATGCCTGAAACGTGTATTTAGTCGCGTTACAGCGATGCGTGGGACACACGGTACTTTAAATATAATACCAATGTCATTCGAAGCTATTTTAGAAGGTAATTGATTTTCTCAGAAATAACCGACAGTAGAAAAAGTACAAGGTTACAGAGAATATAGACCTCATTTGAAAGTTCAACTTTTAATGTATTTTCTGACGTAAGAATATTTAACGATATCCGACAAGAATTATTTTTTTAATATTCCGTTATGTGTAGGGTCTTACAACAGTGACTTTTTATGTGAAATGTAGCAGGTTAGCAGATTGACTCCTGACTGTCATTTTTTAATTGATTTTTCTTGATAAACGTGCATTGTTACACGTATTTGAAGTTTTGTTGAAAAGTTTGACAATTAGTTCGTAAAGGCATGTAACATCCATTTAAAATTTAACAGCTTTGTAATAGGGACAGGATGTAATAAAGACAAAGGAGCGTATAAAATTGTGAAAGAAAATGTATCTATCGTGTTTCAGATAGATACTGATTTTGATCTTTTGCATTGCATAAAATATATTTGGCCGGAAACTTCGAAAGTAAAAAAAAAAAATACACGCCTGCATAGACTATGATATACTACACGCTGCACACAGCTGTCGCAGAGGAAGCCGAAGTATCAGGGCAGAAAATTACTTTTCCTTAAGATTTAATTCTTCTGGGACTTAACGCGTTGTCGACCGGTTAACCAACCGATGTTTCGTGGAAGGGTACTGGCGACTTGTTCCTGACGTTTCAAAGAAGCGTCGTGTCCTCAACCTCAGTAGTTAATTTTTCTTTGACCACACGACCGTGAACGTGGAGTCACTTCTGTCTTTCAAACGGCACTTCTGTCTTTTAAACGGCACTTCTGTCTTTTAAACGGCACTTCTGTCTTTTAAACGGCACTTCTTTATTCTAAACGTCGGTAATATCCTTTTAAACGGCACTTCTGTCTTTTTAAGCGGCACTTCTGTCCTTTTCAATGGCACTACTGCCCTTTTAAAAGGCATTGCTCTCCTTTTAAACGGTACTCGTATTTTTTAAAGGACACTACTGCCCTTTTAAACGGCACTTTGTAGGTTTAAACGGCACTACTGTCCTCCTAAACGGCACTTCTGTCCTTTTCAATGGCACTACTGCCCTTTTAAAAGGCATTGCTCTCCTTTTAAACGGTACTCGTATTTTTTAAAGGGCACTACTGCCCTTTTAAACGGCACTTTGTAGGTTTAAACGGCACTACTGTCCTCCTAAACGGCACTTCTGTCCTTTTCAATGGCACTACTGCCCTTTTAAAAGGCATTGCTCT
>Ga0123355_10018734_pt1 | contig 10998 bp, 8 predicted proteins | sample TergutEmb28metaG_3_FD_89872 | JGI IMG/M metagenome (GOLD analysis project Ga0123355, IMG submission 89872) | Embiratermes neotenicus P1 segment gut microbial communities from Petit-Saut dam, French Guiana - Emb289 P1 | ecosystem: Host-associated > Arthropoda: Insects > Digestive system > Gut ...
TCCGTAACCGTTCCACTTTGGACATAGGTGTTTTGGGTTATATCGGTATACTTTAACATAAGGAACACCCTCCCAAAGTCTGGCACATTCCTCCTGGGACACCCTGTATATATATACATACACACACACACAATCACATGGTTATTCAAAATGATTGTCAGGGTTTTAACAACTTGTCATACACAATACACTTGAGATAGGAGTATATGTATTTTTTTATTTAATAGAACAACACTACAAGTTTTAGTTACATACCTTACATGTGCTCTATATGTGCACCCTTTGTGATTCTACAAATATCAACACAATAATCGAGTTCATTCCAGACTGTTTGTAGCGTGTCAGCGGTGATTGTTTCAATGGTAGTTCAGATGTGTTCCTTCAGTTCTGGGATACATGCGTACCCCGTCTCTTGAAACTGTGCATACCACCTTCGAATGGAATTGTCATGGTGGTTGTTTCCCGAATTTGGTGCGGAATTGCCACTGGACAATTGTACCCCGACAATCACTTTGAATAGCCCTGTATATATGCAGGTTGACTCCATACATTTCATACATTACAAAAACAATTTTTATCCCACAGTTAAATACAGTAATAACCACTGTGCTTAGCTGATTAAACATAATGAAACCAAATGTAATTTCAACCAACATTTAACTTCTGGGGTATTAATTCACATCTGTCAGCTTGATAGAAGCCAGGAAGATCAAAGAACCACACAAAACCATGAAACAAAATGCAGTTAAACCTATATCCATTACTCCCCTATGCACTGTTCTCCCACAAGTGTTGTTCATTTACTGTGGTCCCAACAAATATGATACCTCTATAAATTTCCCACAACTGTTGTTTTCCTGCTCTTAAAGGATTTTCCCCCATTCCCTACCAGTACCTTAAGTAATGGACAGGAGCACTTTGTGTATGATACTGTGCAAATGTTATCCTGTAATATGTTTGGTATTGTTTTGTAGGTCTAACAGTCTTATCTTGAAAATGTAGTTTCTCTACACAAATCAATTTACAAGTGTATTATCACATTTATTCTTAGAAACTAGATAAATAATTTCTCAGAATGAAACAAAAGTACACTGGCACCTATGAGATGATACATCACAAAAGACTGTAATACTGGAAAAACGAAGTCGTTCTTGAGACTCATGTTAATGTAAGCCCTCAGAAGATATGAAAAGCCAATGAATAAACAAGAATGTGATCACAGATGTTTATCGGCATTTCTTTCAATTAAGCAAATCTCCTCTTTACAGTGAGTTCATCAGATTTGCATCAAACCTGTTGCTGACAATACACACAACTACTTTATCCTCCTCCTTTGGAATATCGCTTCCAAAATCTTTTGACTTCTTCATGTCCTGCACGTGTTACTACCATGGTCCTACGTTGTGGGTTCTGCCATGTCAATACACCTAAATCTTGAGCATGATCTCTCAGAACTTCAAAATCAGCTTGAGACAGAAACTGGCTATATAAGATGCCTTCTGAGAAGGTAAAACGGTTCCGTTCATTTTCCCAGAGCTTGATTTGATCTACTATTGTTGGTGGAAGCACTGGAGGTCCTACAGCCAGCATACGAGGATGTGCATGTAAACGAAGAAAACCAACAATTTGTTCTGCAGTGATGCCACTCTTCAGGGCCTGACGCACTGAGTCTCGAGTCAATATTCCGACAGCAAGGTTTGGAAACCTGAGATAAAGATTGTTCAGATTCAAGCACGTGATAAACACAGGCACAAAGTGACAAAAATCATATTTTGGTGGAGGTCAGTCAAAACAAGAATTTTTGATGGTGTGAAAAATTAACCTGGAGATGTATAAATCACTTCAAACATGAAATAGTAAATATTAGATTTTAATTTAGTGTAAGTGGGCAAAAAAAAAACTATTTGTTTTGCCTGTTCATTAATGATGACATTGCATGGAAAGGAAAATGGAAAATTCTTCATTGCTGAATGGGCAAAATATGTTTACCATTTTAAGAATATCAAAGAAGGGTTTATAAAACAAATGCATCAATACGATCCAAGAAAATATGTAGACAACAGCAATTAACTCCAAATTACATCTTGATAAAGGTAAACATACTAATCATCAATGTCTTAACACAGTAAAAACAGCTACTTGATTGTGCATGAATCAAGAATAAAAATTTCTGTAAGTTAAAAAAGAAAACTAAATGAAATGTATGCAGCAATATGGCATAATAAGTGGCAACTATGTCAATCAAATACTGAAGAACAGCTACAACATAATGCACAGAATAACTAGTGACTATTACGGATTTCATCCCTCAATGCCAGGCTTGGTGTACTATAGGGACTTATAATTCTTCACATGTTACCAGCATCAGTGCAATGTACAGTCATGAATACATTTAAAGGTACTATAAAATTAAGACACCTTTGAAGGGTTAACAGTTCTTCTGTAATAAGCAAACTATATGTAAATCACATCATATATGATATTACAGCACAAAACAAAAAATGTCATGCAAGTATAGTAACAATAAATACTATGGAAATCGCAGTGGGAATCTGTGTGCTACTAAGAACTGAAAACACAAGACAGCTCTGTGGTCTAGCATAGAATTTAATTTGTATTTGCCAGTGAAACTGAGTTCTTTCACTCTTCAATCTTTCTCCATTAAGTTTCCTGTAACTTTAATAACAGCAAACACTACTACAAACATTGTTATGGCAAAAACACAGACCCTACATAAATGCAACACTGGACTGTTACAGCCAAGTTTGTGTGTGCCATGACACATTTTATTATCAGAGGATTTCTAGCAGGTCTTACAAAGCATTAATTTGAAATTGTCTTTCCTGTGGATTTACAGGTTCCTTAGAATATCAACATAATCAGTTGGTATAGTGGTGGGAGGAAACTTCTTAAGCTGAAGTATGAGCCATTATCATATTTGGTGCAATAAGCATATATATACATATATATATATATGCTTCACATTTTATTGCTGTTAAGTGCAACAGGCAGATTTAACCCAAGGCTTCTGGAAAATGAAACCTTTTTTTGAGAGTCCACAATATACCCACAAACTGCAAAGTCAGCAGGAGATGTCAGCTGTGATCACCAGAAAAATTACTGATACAGTGATACACAACATAAGAGAACTGCATATAGTAACTAACACTATGTTTTGTAATATCACCATCAGTTTTTGCAATAACTAACTAAGTTGTTCTATGTGGACTTAGTCAAAACCTTTTATAAATTACAGCTTCTTGCCTTTCCTGCAAATAGTTGCATGTAGCTCATTACTGTTCTCTCTACACAACAAATAACTAGGAATATTGCTATCAGATACAGAAAATATAGCTACTGAAGATAATGAAAAAGTATTAAAAAAAAAATTCATTTTATTTTTCTGGTGGAGAATTTACAACACTGGCAACATGCCTGAAAAATAATTATGCACATAAACTTATGGCTCCTTCAGCAGTCATTCACGTTTTTACATAATACATACTTTTACATAGTTTTATCCATATTCTTGCAACTCACAACTGATCATGTTTCATTGCAATGTTATTGGAATATGCAGAAAACTTGCAAATCATACTTTTAACAACCATGGCAAGTAAAGCTTCATAATATTTTAATACAGCATTATATTGGAAGAATAAAACAAACCATCTTTGAAATCAGTGTAAATGCAATCTCGTGTTTTGCATGGGATAGTGGGTAGCCTCGGAATGCTAAATATGCAAGCAGAAATGCACATGTCTTAATGTAGGTTTTCTGAATTTAACAAACAGAAACAGCTCCACAATTTATCATAAACTCCCCAGTACTAAATTTCGTGTCCTCTGTACGGTGATTTTTGAGATCTTAAATGCATAAAAAAGGGCAGCCCAAAGAGATGCAAATGCACCTAAACATAGAGTACAAGGAAGCTAGAAAAACAAAATAAAAGAAGACACTACCATTATTACATTCAACAAGTTTACCATTTTAGGGCTGTGGAAGGCTCAGGCAACCTTTTCTTGTAAAACTTCATGACTTCATGTCACAGTGTTAACAACTATCAAACTACACTCTGTTTTGAAAACATATCTTGCTCACACGGTACACAAGAAGATAATTTTAGTTCTGAAAAAAAGAAAGCCTCTACAGATGTAATACATTCATAGTATCATCCTTAATGGATAAAAAAACTTATTAGGGAAGTGACTTGCCTGTACATAAGTTCACAAAACAGGCCCAAGAGAGCAACCTGTAGGTTGGAATCTGTATAAGCATATACTCTGTAGTTGGTCTCTACCACAATGTAACCTTCTTGGTTTAAATCCAGCTGTGATTTGTTCTGTCCTGATGCAATGTTCAGGGCTAACCTCGTTGGATAAAAGCGGCCAGCCTTTCTCTGTAAGTCATAAGTCACTACATTTGAAACCCAGAAAATCGAACACAATTAAGTAAGTAAAATTTAAATTTCCTACCAAGGCCATACTGCTAATTGTGTTTCAAATATTCATTGGATGTGATTAGAGAGAACAAAAACAATTTGTGACTTGCAAATAACACCACTATTGTAGTGCTGTGGGTCAGTGCTTCCTGACATGTGGAGAGTTGCTCCATCAGAAATTAACAATTTACTCAGAATCATATTCTCCATCTTCACACATACCAACATAGAAAATACAAGATTATTTACGTTTGGAATCATACTCAAAAATCGAATGCATGGTGTGCAATCACAATCATAAATCCCAAAAGACAGCCATTTCAAGCCTTGTGTTCCTTTATTAGTAATTGAATTCATTTCCTGTGAAGAATAACAGGTTATTGGTCCATCACTCATGAAACAGCCATTTGTTGCAACCCATCAATACACAATTTTACAGAGACCAACATTTAAGCACGTTATGTTCTCTTGAAGAAAAAAAACACAAAAGGGGAGAGTGGGGGAAGGTAATTTTCTTGTGAACACTAGTAATGTGGCAAACTAAATATGATGAATTGTGTAGGTTATGACAAATTGCTGCTTAATGAGCAATATGAGAGATAAAATGCCAGCTTTGCTGCAGCAGGCAATGGGTTACATTAAGATGAATGGTTTTGTTTTTCTGGAACACAGAATCATTATTGTTATATTTAAGTTGGTATCATCAGTTAGACAAAACAAATGTTGCCACACTATTTTATAAACTCACTTCCAGGTACAGAACAAGGACAACGAGTATTTGTGTGCAAATACTCGTATATCGTAACAGTTTATTAAACTGTCATGTATCTGAAACTCCAACAGGTTCAGTACATGAATTTGTTGTTAAGTAAGGAAATTTAACGGTTATTGCTGTATCTCACCTTGCGCTGATACACAAGTCCAAACTCTCTGAGATGTTGCAAAAAAACCAGAAGTCCGTCACTCATTCCTTCTGTGCTATAATCCTGTGTAACAACCACAACCTTGTATACAAAGTATGCCATATTATTCTATAATAGAAACAGAAACACAGACACTCTTAGTATTTGCTACCCCATAACTGGTATGGTGTTGTCTGTGAGACATACATTTTAATTTTCCACACCTACTGCAGAACCCCACCCCATCAATCCGAAATTAAAATTAAAATGTAACCTCAGTCAATCCCAAACATCTGTGCATATCTCACATCTCCTTGAGTATGCAAATACTAAACATGCCACCAACTCAACAATGTGCAGATGAAGTCAATACACAGTATATGCAGAGGGTGAAACGACAGAAAGCAATCAACAAAATAAAGAGAAAAAAGTTAAATTACTGATAATCATGTATTATAATACAAAAATCTTAAAAAATTTGTTTTTTTATAAGAAACAACTTAGAACAATACATGAATTTTAAAATCATAAATACTTTCAAATAGTATGATATTACTCAATGAACATGGGTTTTGTGCTGTATAATTATTAATCACCTCACAAGCAACATTAATGAACATAATAGATGTGAATAGTAATATGGCATAGAGCTCTGTACAGTCACAATGCAACAACTGTTCCACAGCAAGACACGAAAACAGCAACTATGGTATAGAAGGAATTATAGTGAAACTATCTTAAAATGGTAAGCCCTAAAGTGACATTATTTTGTAATTGTGTAGGGACACTAACATTCCCTTTACTAGAATAACATTCTATATAACTTCTGCATTAAATAATTCATTGTCACCTTGAAACCACATTCTAAGTCTTACTCTCGTTAGGATTTTTTGTCACACTCAAACTCGCTTGTCAATTTCCTGATGCAATACATATCATGCATTACACTGTGTAAGAATACTTATTAAAACTAACTCCATCTGTTTATCACTTGTTGCACTATGTGCTTACACAAACCACCAGATATTCTGTCAGAGCTAACATCAGTGAATCCTAAAACTTGTTTGCAAATTTTGCTGTCACGTAAGTAACGAAGCAATGTAGAGTTGATATTTGCATTGGTTGTCTTATATTTTGTCTAGCATGATCGAAACGAATTTAGGAGCCCCAACTTTTTTCATTTCTTCTTTTTATGACAAATGACACAGCTTTTACGAGATCATGATGAATGGTTGCAGAAGTGACTTGAATAACTGTGGCTGAATTCAAACTGTTTTCAAGAACTGGGTCATAAATTTTTTAACCCACTGAGAAATTCCATACAATTTCCTTTCAGTAAAGATGTGACCGACTCATCATGGCCCCAGAACTGAAGTCATTGATCAGGTAAGTAAAACACAGGATCAATAAACTGATGTAATATTAATTTGTTCTTCTTCACTGCTTTATTATGATTGGTGACAACATTCCTGCATTCAGCGTCAAGGAACAGGTCAATCCTCTGTTGCTTTCCAAATAATTTTAACTGTAGATAACAGTGCATATGAGTTTGTGATTTTGAGTGTTTTTCCTGCACACTTGAAAACAACTTGAATCTGAGGAGCCCTGTTTATTCCATATGTAATGCTTGTTAGGAAAGAGTAAAGAGGCCAACAGTTAAATTGGCTGTTTCACATCCTACTAACCAATCAACCTCTTCATACTGAGAGATGCAAAAATGTCTTCTATACTTTCTGTCTTAGTTTTTATGATGAGTTATTAAATTGGGTAATGGTACAGTAGGATGACCTTTATTCACTGTTCCTAATGTATTGTGTAGTGGAAACATAGAAAATGAATTATTCAATAGTTCTTTAAAAACTACATTTTCAGCCATTTTAATTAGTCTTAAAACAATGCAAAATGATGAAGGGAGACAGTATACTATCTAAATATGAGTATGATGTAAAATACAGTAAAAAATAATAAAAGGATAAAAGCACGATAAAGATTTCATGGCAAAATGCACTAACCTCCTACAACAAACTCAAAACATGGTCAAGATGTGCCTGAAGGACACAGCATGCCTATGAGTATCTACAACAGTAATCTCCCCTCACCCAACACAGTTGTATCAGTGACAAAAATAACATGTACGCCACGTGCTAAGAGCATCCAGTGCAGCTACCTCCTCAGGTGCAGGTGCGTCAAAGTTGAATGGAAGCATACAGAATGACATGAAGACAACAATCCCACTGTGCAATTAAATCATGGGGATGAATTTATACAGAGTACACACCTAGCACACTTGGTGAAGACGTCCTTGTGAAAATCTACATCATGTTGTACTAATGAAAATTTGTCATCATATGTATGGTAACTACTTCATACCTTGCCCATAGTGCTAAAACTGAGTTGGAACAGGAATGTAAGGCAATCCACAAGGTCCAAGCCACGAGACTCCACAGTATCCAGATACTGAAGGATGAAGTACCACACCTGAGATGGTGTATCGAGCAGCAGAAATTGAAATCCTTCCCGTGTGATCACCGGACTCCCATCTTCTTCATCACTGCAAACAGATCAATGAGCAACTATAAGATGTCACATTATTATAATTAATCAGTTACTATGTCATGTTACAATAAGTCATCAGTTACTACCACCACACAAAATTATTTTGCATGGAAGGTATGTTAATTTTCCATGTGCCTAACCAATCAACCAACCAACCAACCAACAACATGGAGGAGAGTCCTTACTATGAAGCTATCAGGCGCTCAGCTAGTCACGAAATTCTCCACATTTTTAAGGAATTCAAATGGTCATTACTGCATTCACAAGCACCCACCACTTGTCCCTATCCTAAGCTAGATCAATCCAGTCCATGCCTCAGCATCCCACTTACTGAAGATCCATTTTAACATTGTCCTTCCATCTATGCCTAGGTCTACCAAGCGGCCTCTTTCACTCAGGTCTCCCACCAAAATCCTGTATGCACATGTCCACATGTCTAACCTGTCTCATTCTTCTTGATTTGATCATCTGAATAATATTTGGTGACGAGTACAAATCATTAAGCTCCTTGTTTGGTAGCCTTCTCAACTCCCCTCTAAATAAACAGCAAATTTTCATCATTTTTACAAACAACCCAACACTCAATATGACAATGCCAAGTTATCTTTCTTGGGTAGACTAATTATGACAGGATGGACAAATAGAGTGGATAGGAAATGAATACGGTACAGAAAGTACAAAGATACAAAATGGATAAAGAAGACAAAGATGCAAAAGGGACAACAAAAATAAAGAGAGGGGTATAGGAACTGTTGTAACACAAAGGACAGGGAGGACATAAGGTGAAGAAGAAAGGCAAAGGGCCAGACAAATAACAGGAATAAGGACAAGGTGGAATGAGGTAAAGAAAATCAAGAAACACGAACTGTTTTAGCCCAAGAGAACGAGATAGGAAGGATGGGAGTACGGAATGATGACAGGATGAAAAATTAAACCAGATGGGAAAGAATATAGAAGAAAAAAGGAATAACAGTACGAATGGGACAAACAAAGTGAAGAATGGAAATGAACTATTTTTTAAAAACAAAAAAGTACTAACAAGGGATTTCTCCAATGCCACACTTTCACATTCATACCAATGACACAGTTTCCATGAAGCCACACACACTCTCAAAGCGTGCTATGGCTGCAAGAAATAAACTGCTCCTTCGGACATACATTTAAATTTACGTTCTTCTACCCAAGTCTGTGATTTGAAATTCAACTGACCGCTTCATGAGGCCTGCATGAAGGAGGATACGGACGGCATCAGCAGATATGCCCTCCTGCTGCTGTGATCCAACCATGTAATGAAGCACACACTCCCATCGCTCCATGGCATAGCCGTCTAAGTATGGTATGTCACGCGGTTTGCTGTCCGTTTCCATCTGCGACGACATGCTCCATGGCTTTCCTCTAACAAAAAACAGTGTTCAACACAAAATTTTTTAACTGAATTTCCAGATTTTGAAAACACAATTACACAAGTAATTTCATTATTCACATACCCAGAAAATCTCCACATCAAGGTTTATGAATGCTACATCACACAAACAGCCTTCCCCCTGTTAGTGTTCACTTCTGCCATAAAAAAAGCCATACAAAGTGGAACAGGGGTAAAAAAAAAGACTAATTAAAAGAAAAGAAAGAAAAAGAAGGAACTGTGGGTTCTTTTTACATTCTGTGTAGCGTATATGAATTTGGGTCACTGTTAATCTTTAACTATCTACTTATTCTTGCTCAAATGCATCTATTCTACTATCATGTTAACCCTTTCATGCTCAATGTTGGCCACATTAGACAGACAGTATGCGGTTTCAAATGCCAAAGTTGCCTAAAGCTGTCACCAAAAAGAGGCAGCCATTTAAATATCTGTCCTTTTCAGAGTGCCCTGGGCATTCAATTCTGGTACAAAAGGGTTAAACACATGTAATCCAAGCCACATGCAATCAACTGTATTTGTTATACATTTACTATTATTTATTTTATAATAATCACTACAACAAAATCCTACCACTGAATCTCACTGAAAGTCAAATGAAACTAACTGAAATCACGACACGTTTTAAAGTAATCTTCACTCAACTCACTAAATGCTTCACAGCCATATTTTAACTCTGGATTCTTAATCAATAATTATATTAGTACCGAATAAGTGTTTGTACCTTGGGAAGAATTCCTGCTAAAATATTCTACAAGCAGTGTCTGAAGTAAAATGTCCTGTTGAATTTTAAAGTTTTATTTTCTGTACTCTGACACAAGTCATCATTTAACAAGACAAGAAATGTACATGTAACTTAACATTGAGGTGCACTCATCCAACCATTGTTGCTGTGGAAAATCACTAAGTATTAAATATTCTGAATGTGCATTTGTAGCCTTCAGTATCCAGCATGCAATGTGCATGTGCCATATTGTCATCTGTGGCCTGCCCAACTCTGCAGTATTTTTCCACATTACCTCATAAATGGTATGATTAAAATAAAAAGTTACTGAGAACAAAATGTGTGTTGTGATTTTTCCTACAACTTTTGTTGAAATATTTCTCATTCTAAAAATAACTAGGTGAGATATGATTAAAAACATATATTGGTCTTCATGTAAAGTACCTGTTAATCTTGTCTGATTTTAAAGATTGAATTTTCTGGATAGTTTAAAAAACTACTCAATATCAAATTTCATGAAAATCTGTGCAGTAAGAGCCGAGCTGTTCCGTGAAGACAAACGGACGGATGGACTGACTGACAGACAGACACGATGAAGCTAACAGATGTCTTTCACAAATTTCAATATGCACCTAAAAAAGCAGAGGTTCCTGAAATAAAGCAAAACATTATGCGTATACACCTGTAAAAATTTTTCTTCCCACACTCTCACACAACTCTGACTTAGAAGTTTACAGCTGTACTGTTAAAAGTATGAAAATGTAGGGCTGTACAAAGGCTGGCATTGCACATTCAGTTCATGCAATTCCTAAGTGTTCATTTCTTCTCACTAAGCATACACAATACTGTTAGAAGTCCTTAGTGCAACTGTTGAATGCTTGGTGTGTCAAGATACATATCAAGTCATTCCACTCCTTTGTGGGATTTGGGGGGGGGGGGGGGGGGGGGACAAGAA
>Ga0123355_10018735_pt1 | contig 10997 bp, 10 predicted proteins | sample TergutEmb28metaG_3_FD_89872 | JGI IMG/M metagenome (GOLD analysis project Ga0123355, IMG submission 89872) | Embiratermes neotenicus P1 segment gut microbial communities from Petit-Saut dam, French Guiana - Emb289 P1 | ecosystem: Host-associated > Arthropoda: Insects > Digestive system > Gut ...
AAGAAATAGTTCCTAACACTTCTGCCGGTAACTGGTTCCAGTGTTGGATGGTCCTATTTACAAAAGAATATTTCCCTACATCCGTCCTTTGCCTCCTACTCCTAATTTTCCTTTCATGATCCACCCTGCTCGGATAGTGTGGCCGTTGTAATGTCACCAATAGCCTTCCACACGCATTCCTCATAGTACGCTTTGAAGAGGGCACATATGCGTGATAACTTTCTACGCGACGCCAAAGTTTCCCCAGTTCGGACTGTTTTAGCCACTTTCTTTTGCACCCTTTCTAACGCACTTATTTGTTCCTGTACGGATCCTAGCACGCGGCCCCATATTCAGGAATCGGACGTACAAGTGACATGTAGGCTAAGCTTTTGGTATTACTATTACTCTTTTTTAGTATTCGCATTGTGAGATGTAGTACTTTCCGGGCCTTTTTCACCGTGTAGTTGACTTGATCCGCCCAACTTAAGTCGCTGTGTAAGATTATTCCTAAGTATTTACAACTGCTCGCTTCCGGTATTAATGTGTCCATTAACGAATAATTTAGTTGATCCTTTACCCTAGCTCTCGTGAAACGAATTGCCTTACATTTACTTGGATTTATTTTCATCGCATTTTCAACCGCCCACTCCCCCAGCCTGTCCACTTCTTCCGGCAATTTTTCCCTGTCTGCATTATTTATAATTTTTCTGTAAATTACACACTCATCGGCATAAAGCCGGACAGTTCATTCAATATTCCTCCAAATATCATTTACGTAGGCTGGGAACAGAAGATGACCTAATACGCTTCCTTGCGGTACACCAGACGTTACTCTAACTTCCTCTTATAATTGCCCTTCTACCCTGACTCTCTGCATGCGAACTAAAAGGAATTCCCTTATTCATACCACTACCCTAGAATCCATGCCCGAGTTTGGGATTTTCGATAGAAGCCGATCACGAGGAACTGAATCAAAAGATTTCGAAAAATCAACTGTAATAGCGTCATTGCTGCCTCCTTGATCCAGAGAGTCCGCAGTGTCCTGGCATACCGTTAGCACCTGACTTTGTCACGAGTATCCCGGCCTGAACCCATGTTGACCCTCATACAACCAATTATTCTTATCCCACACTTGTCTTAGATATGAAGCAATAACGTGTTCCATTTGCTTGCAAACTATCGAGGTTAAGCTAAACGGTCTATAATTCCTAACTAATGATCGATCACCCCCCTTGTGAATCGGAATCACCGTGGCCTTCTTCCAGTCACATGGCAGAATACTATTATTTATTGTTATGTCTAGTGGTCGCGCAAGGTACGGAATCATGGCTTCCCCACCCAGTTTAAGAATTTGTCCAGAGACCCGGTCTGGTCCTACTGATTTGTTTCTCCATATCGCTTTAACCCTTCTAATTGTTTTAATATCGGTGGTGAATGGATCGCCTGTGCTTTCACTCTGTATAGGAGAATATCGCCCTCGCTGCTAAATACTGTCGAATAATAGGAGTACCGATTTCTTGGCTGCAAGTAGCTGATTGGATAGTTGTGTCAGTTTCTCTGTACAGTTTACTTCTAAGTTTCTTCTATTATATGCCTTTCCGACCTTTGGTTTTAGTCGTTTAATCTCATTGTAATATTCGGGGTCCGAATTTTATCTAAGTATTTTGTGTGGTACAAAACTTTTATTTTCTCGTATACTATATTTTAAAATAATTCCATATCTCATCCACGCTGCTGTCGTTGCCTGCACATACTACAAATTTATCGCGGAGGAAGGTTTGTAAGCCCGAGACATCTGTTTTGTTGTATACCGGGACTACCCTATCTACCTGGGATTCACTGCACTTGTCCTCCCATTCCACTTCCAGTATCACTCCACGATGATCACTGACCCCCCTGTACTGTACTGCTAGAGGTGACTGAACTTTCGGGTTGGACCAGGTAAACGTCCAGTAAACCAAACCGTCGGGTTGCGCTGTCGTAACCGTTTTCCCATACCAAACTATTTATAAGTGCCTGAGTTCCACTATTTCCACGCGTGGTTCCGTTCCAATATGCGTACGGCAAGTTTAAGTCACCCCAATGATGCTACGCTTTGTAGAGTTTCCTGTAAACCCAGTCCGGGCTGCTAATTTTTCTACGAGAACAGACCATAAAGAAACTGAACTTTTTTTTTAAATTCATTGCTTTACTTACAACTTAATCAAACGTGTCACCTGCAAAGTACTCCCCTCCACTCTTGATACGCCGCTCCCAACCGTTTTTTTTTATTTCTGGAACGCGTCCTGGAACGTGTTTTGCGGGACGGCGCGAAGGTCCCGTATCGAATTTTCTTCTATCTCCTCTACCGTCTGAAATCGGCGACCTTTTAGTGAGGATTTCCACTTCGGGAACAAAAAAAGTCCGCAGAGGTCAAATCTGGAGAGTAGGGCGGCTGGGGGACAACAGTCGTCTCATGCTTCGTCAAAAATTCATGGACACGTAGTGACGCGTCAGCAGACGCGGCACACATTTTGCGGCTACACGACGCATCTTCCGTTTTTCGATCAAAATCAGGTGACACGAACTTTTACAGATTCGTACTTCTTCAGCAACTTCACGGACAGTTAGGCGACGATTTTGACGAATCACAGCAAACACTTTCTCAACGTGATCGTCGTCCATTGACGTGGAAGGCCGTCGAGATTTGGGGTCGTCTTCGATGGACGTTCTGCCCGATTTGAAACGCTGGCACCACTCGTGACATTGCGTACGGCTCAAACAGTCCTCTCCATAAGCCTGTTGCAACATCTGAAAATTCTGTGTAAAAGTTTTTCATTATTTGAAATAGAATTTGACGCAAACGCGTTGCTCCTCAAGATCCTCCATTTATCGACTTGCAAAAAATCGCCCAGAGTACTAAACACACACTCATTCAAGTGCGTGTAACTCGACGACTAATTGACATGGCATGATGCTGCTAGTGTCAGAATGTAGTCCCCGCTACACAACGCCACCATCGCTGGCTCGCTATTTCACGAGTTCGAATTCTTTATGGACTGCCTAAGTATAGTTCACATGTCCTCGTTTGGAGTTCTGTAAACTCCTACCACTTCCCATGTAAATTTTGGGTTTCTGCCTTTGACTTCAACTGCTATCACCTCAAAAACCTCATCAGTCCATAGCACCCTGCAATCGATATAATTTTTAACGCAAATGAATACTCCACCACCCCGGGAGCACATGTCCCTCCTGAAAGTTATGTAGTCGTCCCTAAAAATTTGACATTGCTAATTTCCTCACTAAGCCATGCCTCCTTTTATAACATCAGGGTTATATGTATCAGTTAAATTCCAGAATTCTAAAATCTTATTGCAAATGCCCCTACAGTTTACCTGCAGCAAAGCCAGCGGTTTACCCTCAGATATGTGCCCCACTGTCGCCGCTACACATTCCTCCTCTGCTTTATTCTCGGTCTCCCTCCTCGCCGGTTTTGTTGTCGGCTCGTCACTCTCATCCATATTCCAGCCCGCCGTCATGTGTGGGTGTGTTGATGTCGTCCCCGTCTGTAGCAAAACTAGTGACTTGCCCTCATTTTTGTGCGCCGGTACCGTGGTTTGGATTTCGTCCCGTGCCCCTCCTTTTCTCTTCCTGCCTACATTATCCATCATCTCTTTTTCTGCATTTTCTTGTGCCTCCACCGCTTCCAGGCCCAACGTAGAATGTTCTTGATCTGCCTCCTTTCTGGGTCCTTCTGATATCTCCCCACCGAACTCGCTGCCCACCGTGTGTAGTCAGTTGTTCAGCACCTTCCGACTTTCGCCGTCTATTCCACAAACTCTGGAGTAGAGGTCGCCAAGTTCTCTCGCTCCATTTCTGCTAAGGTGAAGTCCTTCCCTACCGAAGTCCACTTCACGAATTCAACTTTCCGGGTCTACGAATGTAGCTTCTAGACTTCTAGCTGGCCATTCGAGTCTGTCGTTTGCCCCCCCTCCCCCCCCACTCCCGACGCGCCGCCATTTCAATCCTTTGCTTCTCAAGCCACCACTAAGCACTAGTCTGGAGGGAATTTTGCCTTTGCCGTGTTCACTAGATCGTACATTTCTCTCATAATGTAGTCAAGGTTTCTATATCTTCTGACGTAATTTGTCCCCACATGTATTACAACAGCAACTGAGTATCCTAAGTCTCTGCTTTCCATTACTCTTCGCAGTTGATCAGCTCTAATTCCCGGAAAACACTCGACCCTCATATTGCTGGGTGTATTTTTCTCAGGTTCTGCAGAATGTCAAAAGCCTGTGTGTTGATCCAGGCCTCACGCAATTTGAAGGTGTGTCGTTGGGCGAGTAGTTCCGGACATTTCAAAGGACCCGTGCCTTCGAAACGTCGGGGACGATTTACCCAACGCCACAGCGTGACATCTCAGAAGGCTTTTGCATGTGCTTAGAGAAAAATTTGAGATTCGGACTAATTGCAGGCGTTCGTTACTAAGTAAAACTGAACGCCTGATATGGAGACCATTTCCAGCTGTCTGTTCGTCTGTCTGTGACTTAGAAACTAACTCGTTTGTCGGATTTTCTTTGACATTCGGCATAGGCGTTCTTCACACAAAGTTGTAGATCAGCACGTTTTTCGTGAAAACTGGCGCAATCATAGTCTTGCTTTGGTTAAGGGCTTAACCGAATTTCAGCCAGCATTTTCCACGTAGCTAATATTGTGTTCCGATGTGGTGACAGTCGTTGCGTGAGATCTACCCACAGCGCACTCGAAACTGTGGATTTCGTGGAAATCGGTGTTGTGAAAGCCATGCGCAAGTTATGGGCGTAAATTAAGTTCTGTCCGTACTGGCGAAATTTATTGTCCGATTTGCATGATATTCGGTGCAAAGGATGCAGATCATTGCTGCTGAGAATTCTGGGTTTCGTGGAAGGGTGTAAATTAAATAACACTGACGCGGTTACTTTGAAAGTAAGGAACGCCTTTGTAAAGTGTGTGTACTAAGGCACGGAGTTGACCATTTGCAGTCTTTATACAATTTGAGCAGGCCGTAATTTGCTGCTGTACGTCTGCAAGAAGATGGCATTGCCAAAAACGATTTAAGTTTTGCTGGATTCATTTAAAAGTCCATTTTGCGCAATGTCCCAAATTTACGCTTGACAGGTATCCTTTGAGTCCTTTGATACAGATTTTGATGAAACTCACTACACTGCACCTACACCACACACCTGTAATAACAGAGTGGCAACTCCAGCAACTATAGCTTTTGTTTCCAAGTTATGTAGTCAGAGTGTGCAGTATTGTGTATTGCCATGATTAGTTTGCTTTAATTTCATTTATTTCAGACTTACATTAGTTAAGGACCCAAATACATTTTAAGAACGCCAGACTCATTCATATGATAGAAAAACGTCTCAGTGCCTCCAACAGAAGTTGCAGTACTACGAAATACATTCTTGTCTTACATTTTGTTAGTGCGAGTCTAATCAGCAGTGTAACAGTTGATGTGAGTGATGGAAATATTTTGTCTGTTTTGTTTTTTGTGTGTTCCAACGTTCGGCAGGAACACACCGTCTTCGTACTGAGCGTCACAGCATTGGTTCAGCAAATTGGCTCCGGAGACGCGGTGGAGTACAATGGGTCGGTCGGTCATATCGGAAGTGGGAAGACGGGTAGGACTTGTTCAGAGTCAGTTGCGGTTCATGATTCCGAAACCTGCCCCTTTTTAGGGCCTCAGCCAGTGTCAGATGTGACCAGAGTGTGCGGTCATGATTTGAAACAGCCGCTGTGAAAACATGCAAACTCGCAGTAAAACTACCTTGTACAGCGCTCCCGGAACTGCCGTGATGGATCCACCAGGTGTACAATGTCTAGCAGTTCTCCAGCACACGTGCATATAGCTGAACAGCATCTTCGCACAGAAACACACCTTTTGATGCCTCTCCCAATGGGGGGATTGTTACGTGGAAATTTTTATGTGGGTCATATAGGCTTTGTGCCTGTCAAACAAGCACTGTGCACGTCTGTGCACGTAACATACCAGCTACGTCGGTGTGATTACCTCACGTCTCTCAGGCCCTGTTATTTATACCGGGTCTGTCGCTAATCTGGTCCAGATCTTTGGTCACTTTCTGTCGGCTGGTTTATCGCATACAATTGGCTGATGCAGCAGGCTGACTGCAACTCGCGATATCCACCCCACAATCATTCTGTTAGTGACGACGTTTGGTTCCGTCTCAGTGGTTACGTGAACTGTCGGAATAAAAAGTAATGATGTGCAGAAAATCTCATGTGAATCTTCGCAGTGCCGTTTCGAGACATTAAAGTTGGTGTATGATGTGCTATGAGTGCAACTGGAGTTGCTGGACCATTTTTTTCTGAGACCTTAAATTTTCGCCGATGCTGTTACAGAAATTTTTGTGCGTCGGTATGAAGTGTTTTTGTGAAAGAATAATAAGCAAAGAATTGTGACCTCCTCGTTCGCCCAGTCCGCACGCGTTTGTGTTAGTAATCATCTTTGCATTGAAGTCGATCTCAAGACATAGCAGAACGTCGACGTCCAATGACAGCATGTTTGTTAGATGGGATGTCTGGGAGTTGAAGGAAAATATTCCCAGCACCGTCTCGTGAATATGGCGAGTGTAGACCGAGTGTTAACTGCAAAACAATGAACTGACCCTTTCTAGCACCTTGTGATCTCCCCTTTTCTGGGTTGTTGCGCACCTTAGGTTGGTTCGATAAAGATGAACATCTTCACCATAGCAGGTGGCCCCAATACTCCATCCCAAAGGGTCAGTGACAAGGCAAGCTATGGTGCAAAACGACCCAGAACAGCAAAGATCTTCAGGACACCAGGGTGAATGTCTGAAATCTTACTCACTTAGTACATTCACAGTATTTTTTAAAACATGGTGAGTAAAGTGTGGTATTAACTGCACTGTTTTGAAATAAAATGTATTGACTCCAACAGACATCGAATTGGAATGGCAGCTAGTTATGTCAAAACAGTCTTGTAAGTGGGCAATGATATGGGTGGGATAAGCTGATGATCCTGTTTTGTTTCAGAGGCAGCAGCAGCAGCAGCAGCATCACCACCATTTAGGCTCTTCCTGCTCGTCAGCAGCTACAAGCAGTACTGACTCCAGTGACTCGGATGATCGTTGTGACTCCTCGTTAGGGTTGGAAGAAGATAGAGACTTCCCGGTCAAAATACTTCCTCATCTTTTCCTTGGGAATGCTGCAACATCTGAGGATAGTGAGGCTTTAAGCCGACACAGTATAGAAGTGAGTACCTTTGTGCTACATGGCATGTCCAACCATCAGGGTTCACCAGTATATAACTTTCCTGTTAATGAAGCATTTTATTTTTTGGTAGGACTTATCGCTTGTATTACGAGTTAACATGCAACAGGTGGTGCAAGACTCAGTCAGTCAGATGCTGTTCAGAGCACATGCAGTGACAGTGATATAGACAACACTGTCCCACAAAGAAGTCTGTAGTGTGTTTAATTTTAAATGGGTTGAACTTGTTCCTCCACCATCAGCACCATTACCAAAATTCACAGCCAGTTCATAGATGCATTATGATGGAATAATAAGTGTGCAGCATATCAGAAAATGGTGCAGAGAGTTTGGAAATGGTCAAATGGACATTTATGACATTGTTCACACCAGTCATCACTGCAGATTTGGGATGAATGTGAACACACTGTGAGTGGAGGAGGAACTGATGTTAGGAAACTGACAGGGTAAAACCCTTGGTACTGATTGAATAGGGGGTTAGGAAGGCCACAGAGCTGGTCTGGATGCTGTGGAGAAGATGCAAATTTCTTGCTGCTGCTGCTGCTGCTACTGGCAGTTGAAATGCGATTCATTGATACCCAGCCCATAGCCTACTGACTGTGCTATCAGCTGGCAGTGTAACAGTCATAGGTAGTAATAAACTGTTGCATCTAATTTGTGTTTGCCTTTAAAATGCTATGTTTATCCCATGGGCAACAATCCCAGTATGTGCACTTTTGTGCTTGATAATGTTAACATCTCTGACGACTGGTTTCTTGTACTGATATGCCTAAAACATGTGGCAAAACTTGGGATTTGGTCCCTTAAGCCAAAAGTGAACATGGTCTGGAAACACTTCCTTACGGAGTTATTTTGGAGTGCTGCGGAAGCATCACTGATCATTGTAAAACATGTTGTGAGGTGATTCTTTGTCACAGATTTTTATATGTGTTCAAAAAATAACTTCACACTGTTTCTGAGAAACAGTGTCACCACACTGACTCTTGTATATACCCAAAAATCCCCAGTGTATTGTGAATTGCCTTGCAGTCTACCACAGTATGTTGACGGAGACTAAGTGCTTAACCATTCGCAGGCATCTTTATGTCTCCACACATAAAAGTGAGCACAAAAGCCATGCAGTCTGTCCATCTTTACCTATCTAACAAGCACAAGAAGCACAATTAAAAAACTGGCGAGCAGCAAGGCTGAAGTGAGGGATTCTCCATTGTGGATGAAGTACATTGTTCCCCTGTTGATCAGTGGGAAAATCATCCCAAAATACAGGCAGATGGTGTTCCTAAAAAGCTGTGCAATTTGCTCCTGTGAGGTGTGGTGGAAGTACATGAGGTCCCAGTACACAGTCACCAACAATGTTGGCACAAATTTCAATGTAGATCCGTTGCTGATGGCGTGTTGCACCACTTCCATACGGATTCTGGACTGACAATTGACAGTTCTGCTGGCATGGTGTTTTTGCCTAGACATCTTGGGTAAAGATCAGAAAGGAAGCATTTTGAGACTAATGTTCATATAAAATGTTTTCAGCATTTTGGCACATGGGACCTAATCATAAAGATTTTCTGCATATTTTAAGGACACTGTCTATGTATATATTTGAACATTTTTAAGACCTGAAAATAGTTGAGTAGTATGACTGCAACATGTCAAGTTTAATTATGTAATGTGCAGTACTGTGTTCACAGTTTGAAGGTGGTGACTTTTTTACAAGCTAAGCAATGTGGCATACTGAGTGACGTGATTGTGTTTGTAGTACATCCTGAATGTAACAGCAGATCTGCCCAATGTGTTCGAAGAGTCCGGTTCTATCAAATATATGAAAATACCAATTGCGGACCACTGGAAAGAAAATCTGGCCAGTTTCTTCCCTAAAGCCATAGAATTTATAGGTAAGCTTTGTAACACTGTGTTCATGTTTTATTTAGTACTTTAGACATTCCTATGACAAGGTTTCATGGCAATACTGTGTGGAGTGGATACACACAGCAGAAAGCTGTGCTGGTAGTGTTATGTCAACTGTTAAAGTGTTTATTGCCCCGTGACTGTAGTGGTGACACAGTGTTTTGTATGTAAAATTTCTCTTTTTATTGTGGCCTATTTTTCCTGTACCCTACTTGGTGATACTCTGTTGTGTTTGACTAAATAACAGAGATAAATTTTACCCAGAGAGTGTTTGAGTTCGCTGTTGTTAAATGAACTACCAAAGGCCAGAAAATATATGAAAACAATATCATCTGTTTTAAAGGTGGAGATCAGAGTTGATATGTTTTGTCAAAAGTCTTCATAACAGTACATTTGTTCAATAATGTACTCATATATTGTGGGGCTCAAGAGTTTAGATCAGGTTCTTATGTGGAAAACTTAATTAAATTAATTTCTTTGTTATTCTGTCTTATTTTGCCTCATGAAATGGAGAAATATAGGCTGCACATATGTCTGTGTCCCATTTTAATATTTGAAGTAGGTGGCCAATTTTAATCAAAATTGGTGTGGAAGTTGTATCATTGCCAGCCAGCTCAGTATCTCATTTCATATTTTTCTGTAATCAATAAAAACAACATGGCTGACTGGCGAACTTTTGAGGTAGTAGTGGTGCTTGTGCCAGTTACTTAGTGTCCTCAAAATGACCTTCAAACAGGGTAATGTGATGATGTTGTCTAACCTACAGTAACAACGCTTTGCTCGCACAGTACAGATGTACTCGGTTATAACGACCTCGGTTTGTGCGACACCTCGGCTATAACGTTATACATCCAGTGATACCACCTAATTCCCCACAAGTTACATGTTTTTACTACTGTGCTGAGTACGACACACACAAGAGCATCTACCTCCGATATAACGACATTGTCAGTCGTCCGTCTCAATATAATTTTCCAAGTAGTAGGCTATTCTGAGAATTCATTCATCTCCTCGCACTAGAGAGTGCAAGCCCTCCACTCTTTCAGGTAGCTACGTAAATTCCAGGCCGGGAAAATGACAACAGTAGCGGTAATTCCGCCTCGCTTCTCTCTTCTGGGAGGTAGGGCAGTGTAGATTGGTAGTTAGTTACCGACTTTTCTTTGACTGTTTGCCCGTTGAATTGGGACTGACAGGTTTTCCCGAAACCAATCTACGCTGGGTGCACAAGTGCTGTTAACAACAGAGAAGTGAGACGTCCTCTTCTCTTTATAGTTTTTGTTCGTCCTAAATTTTAAATGTAAGTTAATGTATATTTTGGCGCAAGCCTGATGGAAGTTTAAATTTATATAAGTATAATTTCTATTCTTTCTAAATTTTAATTGGAGTTTAATTTTAAAATAGGTCTTAACGTAAGCATGTAATTGATGTGCCTGCAGGCCTTTATTTCGTCTTCAACTTTTTTCCGTCACTTTTCCCATACACCTCGCTTAGAGCGATGCTCATTACGACACCGTTTATTCGGTCCCTTTCATGACGTTATAACCGAGTTCGATTGTATTTTGTGTAGCTTTCAGATTGATGGGAGTAACTAATTGATCATTGGAGTTAGACAAATTTGGTACGTAGGTAGATTATGTATGTATGTACGAGGGCGTGCTGATAAGTCCTTAGCCCGACCTACTTCCCGATGTCGTAGGATGGAATCGACAGTGTCGTTGCAAAGAGAGGTCTATTCATGTGCCGAATTTCAAGTCTTTTCTTGTTACAGAGGCTGAAAGGAAGCATGTTATGCGACGCGCGCGATTTCAACAACATGGAGACGCGAGCTGTTATCA
>Ga0123355_10018738_pt1 | contig 10997 bp, 10 predicted proteins | sample TergutEmb28metaG_3_FD_89872 | JGI IMG/M metagenome (GOLD analysis project Ga0123355, IMG submission 89872) | Embiratermes neotenicus P1 segment gut microbial communities from Petit-Saut dam, French Guiana - Emb289 P1 | ecosystem: Host-associated > Arthropoda: Insects > Digestive system > Gut ...
ATAATTTAGTGGGGCTGATGGACGCATATTTCAATGATAATGGGCATCATATCAATATTAATGTCTTTGACAAAGAAACCCTATTGGATGCTATGGACCATCCGGAAAAGTATCCTCAGTTGACCATCCGGGTGTCGGGTTACGCCGTAAACTTTATTAAGCTTACCCGGGACCAACAGCTTGAAGTCATACACAGAACCTTCCACGAAAGGCTGTAGAATATGCTCCCATATAACAGTAAACAGCAAGGATATGTACACTCTGTAGAAACAGGTGGAATGGTAGACGGCCCCGGTATAAGATATGTAGTTTTCTTTTCCGGGTGCAGTTTGCGCTGTAAATACTGCCACAATCCCGATACATGGAAACTCCATGACGGCCAGCTGGTTACGGTGGGGGATATTATCCGGGATATTAGGAAATACCAATCCTATCTAAAATTTTCGGGTGGGGGCGTAACCATTACCGGAGGCGAACCTTTTACTCAACCCGAATTTTTAATAGAAATACTAACCGCCTGCAAATATTACGGATTGCACACAACTTTGGACTCTTCCGGCTTTGCACCCCGCCAAGCGGCGGAAAAAGCGCTGCAGCATACGGATTTGCTGATGCTTGATATTAAATCCTTTAACCCCGTCACTTATAAAGAGCTGACCGGGGTACCCCTGGATCGCACGTTAGAAGTTCTCAGATTGGCAGAATATCTTGAGGTCCCTATATGGGTGCGATTTGTGTTGGTGCCGGGTTATACGGATAATATCAGCGATATCCGCAAAATGGCGGAATTTTTGGAACCCTTCGTGAATGTTGTAAAAATTGAGGTCTTGCCATTCCACAAATTGGGGGAGCATAAATGGGAAAGCTTAGGAATCCCATATGAGTTAGCCGATGTCCAACCTCCAACCCAAGAAATGCTGGAACAGGCCAGAGCCATTTTAGAGGTCTAACTAAAATCACATGGAATTTATTGAAAATTTTTATCGGCAATCCATCCTTCGGGGGTTTAAGCCCCTGGAACAGGAATCCGCCGTTAATATGACAGTCTTCACGTTAGTTAAAGTAGAAAATACCACCTTATGTCTGCTGCAGGTATCGGACATCAATCAACTGGATGCATCCCAGTGTATATCGCTCCGAGATCAGGAATTGGAACAGGCCATTGCTTTAAATGCCATGTACAGCAGCATATGGGTAGTGTTTTTACGGGTAGGTAACGGTTTTCCTGTCGACACTGCCGGGGATAATCCGGAAGAATATTACGGCCAATCTCCCTACCCCATTTATTGGCATATTGATCCGACTACTCAAGAAATTACTGTACCAAAAGGGCAGCCCGACGATATCATGGGGCTAAAAGCAATTATTTTAAGGTCCTTTATTGGGGATATAAAGCAGGATTCGTGGGCATCCAGTACCGTCTACGAACAAAGCTCGGATGCAGAAGCACCGTCTTCGCAAGATTCCATTTCAGAGACAGGTAACGAAACCTTCATTAAAGAGGCGGAGTCTTTAGCATCTGAATCTAATCCAGCTGCTCCATCCGTCAACGGCCATGGACGCGCATCTTTTCCGATTTGTACATGTATATTGGCAGCCATCAATATATTGATAATGCTTCTTATGTATTTACAAGGTTATGCCCATGCGCCGATTTCGGTCGCTGCCCGGTTTGGAGCTATCATTCCACATCTGATATGGGACGCAGGTCAATACTACCGCTTACTGACAGCCATGTTTATCCATTTTGGATTAGCTCATCTGTTCTTTAATATTACCGGTATGCTGATCTTTGGCACCAGGATAGAACGATACTACGGCAAAGGCCCTTTTTTGATTATTTACTTTGTCTCCGGCTTAACAGCTTCTGTGGCCAGTTTGCTGTTTACCCAGGGATTTTCGGCCGGAGCCTCGGGAGCAGTGTATGGATTATTAGGTGCAGCCTTTGTTTACACCAGGTACACACGCAAATCCATGGACATAATCAACAATCACATAATTGCAGTATATCTTATCATGGGTTTAGGAATGGGCTTTGTTATACCCAACATAGACCATTTTGGCCATATTGGCGGTTTGATTGCGGGTCTTTTAACAGGTTTAATCATCTTAAACCTAAATAAAAAAAGGAATGAGAAGCGCATATGACAGCACGGACACGACTTACAGAGCATAAACGTATAATAGTAAAGGTCGGTACCACCACTTTGACATATCCCAACGGTCAATTAAATCTCCAGCGGATCGAACGGCTCTGTCTGGTACTATCCGATTTATGTAACCAGGGTAAAGAAATGATTTTAGTGACCAGCGGCGCCATTGCGGTAGGGGCAGACTGTCTGCGGCTGGAAAAACGCCCTCGGGATATTTTAGGGAAACAAGCCGCCTCGGCAGTGGGTCAAGCGATGCTTATGCAAATATACCAACGCTTTTTTTCGCTGTATAACCGGCAAATTGCTCAGATACTTTTAACCAGCGATGTGCTGGACAATCCGGTCCGCAAACAAAACGCCAGTAATACGATTAATACCCTGCTTTCCATGGGTGCGGTCCCTATCGTTAACGCCAACGATACCATTGCCACAGACGAATTAGACGAAATAAGCGATAACGACACCCTTTCTGCCCATGTGGCTGTTTTATCAGAAGGTGATTTGTTAATTATGCTTTCGGATATTGAAGGACTTTATAACGCGGATCCTAAAACCGCGCCTCAAGCAGCTTTTTATTACGAAGTACATACCATTACACCGGAGATGGAAAGCGGTGCCGGCGGGGCAGGCTCTTCCCTCGGGACCGGAGGTATGGCAACAAAGCTTTCTGCGGCCCAAATGGTACTGGCTCACAATATAGATGGGATGATTGCTTCGGGTGAGGATCCGGAGATTTTATGGAAGATTCTTAACGGAGATCAAATAGGCACTTTGTTTACAAATAAGTAGCATCTCTGCAATTATTTCACGAGACACTACAAAACAGCTATACAACAGGTAGTAAAAGCCTTAATTGAAGATCAAAAATTACTAACCATGGTAATTTTATCATGACGTAATTGTTTAATATTGCTTGACAGAATCCGCAATGTTAAACTATAATCGGTAGAATCAACAATTCTAATATAGAAATAGGAGCGTGTAACGATGAAGAAATTATCATTTCCGATGATTGGCTGTATGCTTGCCCTTATAGTTGTATTAAGTGCTTGCGCACAAGCCGGCGGAGGAGCAGGCGGAACAGCAGGTACAGACGGTGGCGCAGCCGCACCAGCAGCCCCTGCCGCAGGAAACGACGCGGCTGCAGGCGCAGAAGCAGGCGAAGGAACCATCGGTAACTACCACTTTACCAAATGGGTTTGGGGACAATTTGGCGGACCATCCCGTCAAAGAATTTCAGATTTTTCTGAGAACCTTGCCTACATGGAAAAAGAGAGAATCACCGGTGTTACTATTGAATGGCTTCATCCTCCTTTAGGACAAGAAGCAGAACAGTTTTCTTTGATGATGGCCGCGCTTGACTTACCGGATATACTCCAGGGTGCTAACCATTACAGAGGTGGTTTTCAGGCCGGTATCAACGATGGCGTGTTTATCAGACTCAATGAGCTTATTGAAGAACATGCACCTTACTACTATTCTCTTATAAACTTCAATGCTGATATCAGAAGAGAAGCTTTTACTGACCAAGGTTATATCCAAGGTTTTGGTATGATCAACTCCGAGCATTTTGGAGATGACTGGACACCTGCCAGAGAAAACTACTGGGCCGGACCGTTCATTCGCGGTGACTGGCTTGAAGAACTGGGCCTCAGCGTTCCCGAAACAATCGACGAATGGACCACTGCTTTAAAAGCAATTAGAGATACTTTCGATCCTGAAATCGTACTGTCAATCCAAGAAGACGGGTTTTATGGACGTCATACCGCTGCACATGGTGCTTTTGTAACTGCTTTTGGTATCGGCCCATACTGGTATCAAGTAGACGGTACCGTTAAATGGGGGCCGGCTCAACCAGAATTTAGAGGTTTCTTAGAGCTTTTCCACTACTGGTATTCCGAAGGACTTATTGATCCCGAATTTTCAGCCCGTCATGCCGATGACGTAGTTGCCGCCGCTATGCGTGGAGAACTTGGTGCCAGACAACATTCCGGTACTGCTTTCCCATTACAGCTTGAGCCCGAAGGCGTTTTAATGGTAGGCGCACCTTATCCAAGATTAAACGCAGCTTCCGGTCCAGTTCAATTTGTATCTAGAAACAACTGGATCACCGGTGATGCATGGACTGCTATCACATCAGTGAATGCTCATCCGGAAGCAGCTGTCAGATGGATGGACTGGAACTATAGCTACGAAGGTTTACAACTTCTGAACTTTGGCCCAAGAGGCGTAACCTTTGACGAGTTTAACGAGCTTGGCGCACCAATTTATTTTGAAGAGTGGGCTCCTCCTAACTGGGATCTCAATAATGACGTATTCCGTATCCACAACGGACCTTATCTGAAATCAGACTTGCGCGCTAACCCACGCAGAACGATGATGCATTTGGAAAGATTTAGACAAATGTGGAACGAACAAATGCAAGCATCTTCCCATTGGAACTTACCGCCAATCACACTGACAGCGGAAGAAGGCGCAGAAAGTGCCACGATCATGGCTGATGCCAACGCATTTAGAGATGAAATGGTCATTCGTTTTATTATCGGTGATGTACCACTTTCCGAGTTTGACAACTATCTTGCAACCATGGAATCATTTAATGTACAGCGTGCGGCAGATATCCGCGAAGCGGCATTACAGCGTTTCCTTGAGCGCTAATCTAATCACCTTTAAAACTGTGTACTGTAATACTAATAAGGAGGAGCCTTTTGGCTTCCTCCTTATTTCAAAATTTTATCTAAAATAAAAAGAGGTGATTCAGGTTATGGACCGTTCACAAGCCGCGGACCGTTCGATAATGGGTAATCTTCGCAGAAGATTAAAACGAAGTAAAGAGGAAAGAGCAGCCGAAGAGTCATTCAATTATTTTTCTTGGACTGCTATCCGCAAAGATTTCCAAAGAAACAAATGGATTTACTTAATGGCGCTGCCAATACTGGGCTTTTATATAATTTTTCACTATATACCAATGTATGGTGCAACCATTGCCTTCAGAAACTTTATGCCTATCCGAGGAATCATGGACAGTCCTTGGGTTGGCCTTGCGCATTTTGAAACTTTCTTTGGCAGTATACATGCATGGCGTGTTATACGAAACACCTTTTTGCTTAGCTTTTACAGCATGTTATGGGGTTTTCCTGCACCCATCATTTTTGCATTGCTATTAAATGAGGTTCACAATACTGTTTTTAAACGAGTTAGCCAAACCCTTTCTTATTTACCACACTTTATTTCTATAGTAGTTGCCTGTGCCTTGGTCATGACTTTTGTCTCTTCTGCCGGGCTGGTTAACGATATTATTGCTTTCTTTGCCGGAGAAGAGGCACGACGTAACTTACTCATGGATCCGGGCAGTTTTAGGACCATTTTTATCGCTTCGGAAATATGGCAGGGCATTGGATTTGGCTCTATCATCTACCTTGCTGCCATAGCAGGAATTGATCAGGAAAGCTATGAGGCTGCCATCATCGATGGCGCAAGCCGTTTTAAAAGATGTATTCATATCACCATACCCGGAATCATGCCTACAATCATTATTTTGCTTATACTCCGTATGGGCGCGCTGATGACTGTTGGCTTTGAGAGGGTTTTGCTATTGCAAAATCCGGGTATTTTTGAGACTTCCGACGTTATTGCCACTTTTGTATTCCGTCGGGGTATCTTAGACGCAGACTGGGGCTTTTCCGCTGCCGTCGGTTTATTTAACTCGGTGATTAACTTTGCGTTTGTGCTTAGCGCTAACTTTATATCCCGCAAATTTTCAGAGACAAGTCTATTTTAAAGGAGGCGCATGATGCCAGTACTCAAAAAAACAGTTGGCGAACGCGTCTTTGATGTGTTCAACTATACTTTTATAACACTTATTGTCTTTATTTGTATCGCTCCTATGTGGTATGTCATAGCCGCGTCTTTCTCTCATCCTGTCGATTTGATGAGACATACGGGCATGTTCTGGTTTCCTTTAGGCGAAAGAACCCTTGAAGGATACCGGCTTGTTTTTAATAACCCTAATATTTTGACCGGATATCGCAACACATTGATCATTTTAGTACTGGGTGTTTCCATTAACATGTTTATGACCACCTTAGGCGGATACGTGTTGTCCCGTCGAAATGTCATGTGGAACAGGCCCCTGACCCTGATGATCATTTTTACTATGTATTTTAGCGGCGGTATGATACCGATCTACCTCCTCGTTGCACAGACTTTAGGATGGCTTAACACTTATTGGGCCGTTACAGTCCCTACCGCGATTTCTACTTTCAACTTAATTATCTGCCGCACGGCTTTTAGAGCGGTTCCCGAAAGTTTAGAAGAATCGGCCAGGTTGGATGGTGCAAACGATTTTGTTATCCTTTATCGGATCATGATCCCCCTTACAAAAGCCATGCTTGCGGTTTTGGTATTGTTTTACGCCGTAGGACATTGGAACGCTTGGTTTAATGCATTTCTATATTTAAGAAGAACTGCCATGCATCCGCTGCAGCTCATACTGCGTACCATTTTGATAGAAAACGATGTAAATGCCATGGGAACCGTAGATGCAGCCACCGGCGGCGCAGAAGATTTAGTAGACATGGCACGGCTTCTGGTACGGTACTGTACGATTGTAGTGGCCACTGTACCCATACTCTTCATCTATCCTTTCCTGCAAAAATACTTTGTTAAAGGTGTTATGATTGGAGGAGTTAAAGGTTAACCCTTCCCTCTTCACCATAGAAGGGTTGCCGAGAAAGGAATAAAATCACGTGCTATATTGCGTTAACTGCGCCCGCATTTTAGACGAGGATGTTCAGTTTTGTCCCATCTGTAATGAAGAAGATACGGAGTGGCAGGACATACAGGAAGCAGCATTGGAAGACATTCCGGCTAAGGCTTTTAAAGGAGAAGTTTTCGATAAGCTGCGGGATATCAATCAGCATATCGAAGAAAATCCAACGCCTGAGCCGGTAAAATCCTACATCCATGAAGACAAACCCGGTATCGGACTCTATATAGCCATGATCCTGCTGTCCACCTGCTTAAGCTTTGCGGGACTTATCACTGGCGTTGTCTACCTGTTCAATAAAAACAAACACTACAAGACGCTTGGTATTGTCACAGTGATACTCAGCGCCGTTTTTTTCCTGTCCGGTATAATCATGCTTTTTGCTATTATATCGCTGATCAATCTTGCTTAGGAGGCAGCCCCTTGTTTGATTTAGAAAAAATTGGAAAAAAATCCAGAAAAATGGCAGGATATACAAGACAGCTTACCGCCGAACAAAAAAATATTGCTTTAATGGCTTGCGCCGATGCCTTAGAGGCCGACAGCAGCTATATACTGGAAGAAAATCAAAAGGATATGGCTAAAGCGGACCCTTCCAGAGGTGCGTTTAATGACCGATTGATGCTAAATACAGAGCGGATTTCCGGTATAGCGGAAGGTTTGCGAAAGGTAGCCCGCCTGGACGATCCCGTTGGGGAAGTACTGTACATGAAAACCCTGCTCAACGGATTGCAGATAGGGGAGCGCCGTGTGCCTATCGGAGTCGTGGGAATGATCTACGAAGCACGCCCCAATGTAACGGTGGATTCCTTCGGTCTATGCTTTAAAGCCGGTAACAGCAGTATCCTGCGCGGCGGATCAGAGGCCCTTCATTCAAACATAGCCATAGCCACTGTATTGCAAAACACCTTGGAAAAATTGGGACATCCCCGAAATATAGTACAATTTATCACAGATCCATCCCGGGAAGTGGCCCGGCAATTTATGGGCCTCAATCAATATGTGGATGTATTAATCCCACGCGGCGGCGCGGGTCTGATCAAAAGCACCTTGGAAAACAGTACCATCCCGGTTATAGAAACCGGCGTGGGCAATTGTCATATTTTTGTAGATGAGTCGGCGGATTTGGATAAAGCCGTTGACATCATTATAAATGCCAAGACCCAGCGGCCAAGTGTATGTAATGCCTGTGAAAAGCTGCTGATACACCGCAAAGTTGCGGATGTATTTTTGCCAAGGATATGCCAGGCTTTAGCAGCAAGTGGCGTGGAAATCAGGGGCGATGAGCAAGTGTGCAAAACCTTCCCGGCTGCCAAACTTGCCACAGAGGAAGATTGGCATACAGAATTTTTGGATCTGATCATCGGCATAAAAGTGGTAGAAGATTATGATGATGCCGTGTCTCATATCGGCACATATTCCAGTGGTCATACTGACGCCATACTGACAGAATCTTATATCAACGCTCAAGGTTTTATTGCAGAGATAGATTCTGCTGCGGTATTTGTTAACGCGTCTACCCGCTTTACAGACGGCGAAGAATTTGGCTTAGGAGCTGAAATAGGGATCAGCACCCAAAAGCTTCATGCCAGAGGACCGATGGGCTTAAAAGCCCTGACCACCACCAAATTTATCATTTTAGGCAACGGGCAGATAAGGAAATAGCAAAGCATCGCCAAGGCATCTAAATAGATGCCCAAGCGCTTTAATAAAGGAGGAAAATCATGCAAATTGCAGCACAGTTGTACACAGTACGTGCTTTCACCCAAACGGAGAAAGATTTTGCAGAAACGATTGACAAGGTAGCGGCTATCGGCTATCCGGGAGTTCAGCTTTCGGCTATAGGGCCGATACCGGCCCTATTTATAGCGGATACCTGCGCGGCTAAAGGACTTACCATCACAAACAGCCACACGCCGCCCCTGCGGATTCTCAATGAAACTGATGCGGTTATTGCTGAGCATAAGCTTTACAAAGCGCCTCAAATCGGTATGGGAATGATGCCGGAAGAATATCGGGCAGATTTGGCCGGAACCAAAAAATTTATAGCAGATTATCTGCCGGCGGCCCTTAAAATCAAAGAAGCAGGCCTGCGTTTTGCCTATCATAATCATGCCTTTGAATTTGGCAAATACGACGGCAAACTGATCATTGATTATCTGATGGAAGGCTTTGCCGAAGCGGATATGCAGGTGATTTTGGATACTTACTGGGTTCAGGCCGCAGGATGCGATCCGGTGGTTTGGATAAAGAAACTGGCCGGAAAAATCCCCAGAATGCACTTTAAAGATATGGCAATGGTAGGCAGCCAGCAGCACTTTGCCCCTATCGGATGCGGAAACCTTAACTGGCCGGCGATTATAGATGCCTGCAAAGCTTCCGGAGTAGATTGGGTCATCGTGGAACAGGATAACAGTTACGACGAGGATCCTTTTGACTGCCTGCGCAAAAGCTACGAATTTTTAGCCAAAAACATATAAAGGGGATCGAAAATGGATAAAGTGAGATTTGGAATTGTTGGGGTCGGCACCATGGGAAAAGGCCATGCCCAAAGCTTTTTAGACGGCAAGGTTAAAGATGGTGTGCTAACAGCGGTTTATGATATTGATCCGGCCCAAGCCCAGTGGCTTAAAGGCTCAGACGTAAAGATTTTTGATAGTATGGCGGATATGTTTAAAAGCGGGGAAATTGACGCGGTTTTAGTGGCAACCCCCCACTATTTCCATCCTCCAATTGCTATGGAAGCCTTTACCCACGGCCTTCATGTCATGATCGAAAAGCCTGCCGGAGTATACACGCAACAAGTGCGGGAAATGAATGAAGCCGCAGCCAAAACCGACGTAACCTTTGGTATCATGTTCCAGCAGCGTACCCACAATGCCTATCAAAAAATGCACCAAATGGTCAAAAACGGCGAGCTGGGCGAGCTTAAACGCACGAATTGGATTGTCACCGATTGGTACCGTTCTCAAGCCTATTATAATACCGGCGGCTGGCGGGCCACTTGGAAAGGCGAGGGCGGCGGCGTACTATTAAACCAATGCCCGCACAATCTGGATTTATGGCAATGGATCTGTGGAATGCCCAATAAAGTCACCGCGTTTTGCCACGAAGGCAAGTGGCATGATATTGAAGTAGAAGATGATGTCACCGCCTACGTAGAGTATCCTAACGGCGCAACAGGAGTCTTTGTGACCTGTACGGCAGATGCCCCCGGTACTAACCGTTTTGAAATTACCGGAGATTTGGGCAAGCTGATTTACGAAAATAATCAATTGGAATTTTTCCAGCTTAAACAGGGAGAACGGGCATTTAACAAAGAAAATACAGTGATGTTTGGTTCACCGGCTTGGGAACGTAAAATCATCAATACCGACGGCGAATTTACAGCCCACCCGGGAGCCTTATCAGCTTTTGTTGATAAGATCCTTGACAGAGGCGAGATGTATGCCAATGGTGAGGAAGGGATTAACGGATTAATGCTTTCCAATGCTATGCATCTGTCGTCATGGCTGGGTAAAACCATACCGTTGCCTTTGGATGAAGAATTGTTCTTGGCGGAGCTGCGGAAGAAGTATAGATAATAACACAATCACAAAAAACCCCGAGAGGAAATGTCCTTAAGACATGCTCTCGGGGCTTTTTTATTTGCATTTCGTTTGTATTTAACCGGATATAAACTCTATCTCCTATTTTATTCTCCGGTGCTGCTAATATACGCTTCCTGCTCTGCCGTCAGCTTATCCAGCCCAAGGCCCATAGCCTTCACCTTCATCATGGCAATATCATAATCCACATCTTTGGGAACATTATATAAGCCAGGCTTCATCTCTTTACCGTGAAGAGCCAAATGTCTGGCACTCATAGCCTGCAGGGCAAAACTCAAATCCATAATATCCGCCGGATGGCCGTTACCGGCTACAATATTAACCAGCCGTCCATCTGCCAGCACATTAATAATACGTCCGTCAGTCAGTTTATATCCTTCAATAAACGGTCTCCGCTCTTCTACGGAAACAGACATGGACCGTAAATCCGGCTTGCTAAACTCTACATCAAAGTGCCCGGAGTTAGCC
>Ga0123355_10018739_pt1 | contig 10996 bp, 10 predicted proteins | sample TergutEmb28metaG_3_FD_89872 | JGI IMG/M metagenome (GOLD analysis project Ga0123355, IMG submission 89872) | Embiratermes neotenicus P1 segment gut microbial communities from Petit-Saut dam, French Guiana - Emb289 P1 | ecosystem: Host-associated > Arthropoda: Insects > Digestive system > Gut ...
CAAACTGCATTTTGAAGAGGAAAAAATGGAGAGTATGTACCATGTTTAAAATATTCAGTACCTATATTTGTTGAATAAATATATAAAATGCAACATTTAGAGGTTAGCGGTGCGGTACGACCATCATAGTCGTCATTAGGCGTCAAAAGGTTAACTAAGTGATTGGTGAATGCACAAAAACCCACCCAACCAGTACTAAACTGTCAGCAAAATGAAACCAGCCACTTATAAAAATGAAAAGCTTGAGTGTGAGACTTTATTCATTGTCACTCAGACAGTTATGCCTAAATATAAATACAGACAACTAATGACCATGATTCGTTTTAAAGACAACAGTTTGGCCAATGAAAGCAAACATGATAATGGTTTCAAAATCATGCCTCCCACTGAAGTGGTGAATGCTGCTTTTCAACAATTTGGAGTTTTTGGGATATATCTGTCTAGAGATGAGATGAGATGACTGTCAAATCCTGTGGTCATAATAGCCACATAAAGTTTGCGCATGGGAAATCAGAAATGTTTGTAAACTGTGGTCTGTTTGTGGTACAGGTGGGCACTGCTTCATTTAGAGGGATAGTAGGTATAGTCATAGTAACTGAACGGTTCATCTATGGGCATGTACAGGGAACAGGTACACTGGATCTTCTAGACTTCAAGCATGCTGCACCAAGTGCCCTATCTCAAACTCTACACTAGCTTAAAGCACGTGGGACGACCTTTTGCCGTTGTGTGCTGGTCACAGTAGAGTAATGCCTGATGTTAGATTTGATTTAACAGGCCATATCATAATGAAATTGAAAGAAGCAAAGAAGATACAGCCATTATTGATAAAAAAGAAAACCAAGATAATTCTGCACTGCATGTAATATGACCGTATGCATTCAGTGCTTCACTCTTTGTCACAACACATGAAATTTTATATTATTAACATGGTAAATAAAAAAGCATTATACATTATGTTTTTGATCTTCGAGACTGCTCGTAACAGGTAACAATTCCGTATCACGAAAGGTAAAGTTAAGGTTCACCCTAGAAGAGGCCACAAAGCCCCAGAGGGGGAGTAGATGCATAACTCTACTCATTTTTTAACCATGGTGCTAAATTGGGTGGTTAGTCAGGGCCACACCCTGGATGCTTTAACCCCGGGAAAAACCCAGTAACCATTGTATAGGTGGCTGGGTGGGCCCAAGGGCTAGTCTGGATGAGTGCAGAAAATCTCACCCCCACTGGAATTTGATCCCGGACTGTCCAGCCCATAGTGAATTCCATAACACTAATGCTATAAACCAGTGTTTATTTTGAGGATGGCAGATATCTTGGAAATGATATGTGAAAAAAGTCCTCAGATTCTGTTGTTTGTAGCCCTTCTTATGTATATTTAATAAAAACAACAGATCTACTTCAAAACTTATTTGGGATTTATTGGGTTAATTAGACATACGCTGAGGCCCATTATATGCCAGTATTCCATTGGCTGGCAGCACCCAACACTGCATGTCCAGGTGCTGATTGGTTGTAGCAGATGACAGTTGCACTATTTAAGAGACAGGAAACATGTTACTAAGTTCAGAAAGTAATGGAGTTACATATTTTGCATGCTGTTTTCCAGCAGAAATTAAAAATAATGTATGAAACAAACAGACACTCTCCAGTTGTTGAAGAATGCTTGTAAGTCAGACAGATTTCATTTGTATCCAAAGAAGCAGAAGTGAAAGGCTGGGGGGTGGGTAGTGGGGGGGGGGGGGGGGGTGGGGGGAGGGGGGGGGGGGTTGGAAGTGGGAGATCCAACTGCTTCTGTGGTGGGAGTAGCAGTATTGGTTGGTGACATGTGAAATATAGAAGAGAAACCAGGAACTCAGGTTAACTTTTTGTGATAACCAGTAAATTTGAAGTTATTATTATATTATGTCGTAAAGGAAGACTTTTTACAGGGTAAATTTACATAACTGAATGGTTAAAATAGTAACAATAGAATGTGTATGTTTTTCAGTGTTATAAATATGATTAAGAAGTGAAATATTGGTGTATCATGGATCTGTAGATTGTGCATACACAGTGTTATGTAACTAGTGAGAAAAGGGTATAGAGTTTGTTGACAGAAAACAACAGGAGAGGGTGTCAAGTGACAAATGGTAGATCTTTGTCTGAGGTTTCTGGGTACACTAAAGTACATTTTAAGTATAACATTCAAATATCCACCATTTACAGTATCCAATAGCCCTGTGGTTTTATGTTACTGGATAAATTAACTTTTACTGTATTTATCTAAAACAAAAATTATGATTTATCAGTTATAAAAGTAATGTTAAAGACAAACGCAAATTTGACCCTGTGCTTAAATAACCCTTTGATGCCTAACGACTACTATGGTGGTCGTACCGCACCGCTAACCTCTAAACTTTGCAATTTATATATTTATTCAACAAATATAGGTACTGAATATTTTAAACATGGTATATACTCTCCGTTTTTTTCTTTCAAAATGCAGTTTGTTTCATAATTCTAACATATTTGGTTCCTGTTTTATTCACATTTTATATACAGGGTGTGCTAAAATATAAAAAAATAATTTCGGCGCCAAAAGGTTAAGCACCATGCCATGAAGGCATATGGTGGATTGGATATATAGTGCCATGCTTTCTTCACTTAAACATTAGATGGAGGTGTGTGATTAATTTCATGCCTCGTCCAACTGCATCACCAGAGGAAAGCCCACAGTACCCATTGCCAGAGCCCAGAGATGATCTTTATGATGGAGAAGGGAGGGTATTAAATTTCACTGAGTTACATACTTTTTCAGTAAAAAATGGAAGGCAGTGAAAGCAAAGGAGAAGCAACAGTTGAGAGTTATATGTCAACTTTTGGAAACACAAGTGGTACCATAAATAGCATGATACTTATTTTGGGTTCCTTGTGAAAATTTGGCATATTATTACATACCTTTAGTTTGTTTCACTCCAGTTTTTAGTCTTACGGTAAGTGTCGGAACTTCTGTTGGTCCTAGACTTTTTTTTCAGAGAAGTAACAGAACTATAATTAATGTAAAATTCACACATCATTTGAGATTACCAAAACTCCTTACTAGTCCATTTTGGAATGACTTGTTGCATTTGTTGATAGTGAAGTTAGATTTATCCTATCCATATTTACTGTCATGCTGATTTAGTGGACTTGGTTTTGATCTTTTGGAAATATTAAGTTGTAGAGATGCCAGAGGCATGGGAGAATAGTCAAGGCCCTTTGTAGTTTTATCCTCTGAAGCAGAGTAGTAAAACTTTGTGGTATACCACTGTATTTTGAAATACATAAGAGAAAAACAATTATTCCTCTTGAAAGATCCTGATTTATTAAATAATTAGTATGATTACTGTGATCATCTGAAAAGAATCAGCTACCAAATTTAACGCTTTGAAGAAGAAATGGTAAAGTACATAACTGTCCAGTGGTTTCTAATATCCAAAAGAGCATCGTTGTGTTTGAAGGTTCCAATTCTTCACACCCGTCTTTCTTCTAAAAAGAGTAGTATTCAGAGAAAAATACATATGCAGCTTTGGTGGAAAGATTATGGCATAAAAAATGACTGAAAAAGAATATGTGCATGAGATATAATGGCAGTTTGTTTCTCACAGAGAGCTCCCATCAAAAAGACTGATCGGTTGGTGTTATGTAGGGAAACTGGTTATTTACTCTAAGAATCATATACAGAGCATATGAAGTACACTGTGGGAGCAACAGTACAAAATACTGATTCTTTTTAGTGTTAAACTTGATGGTACTTGTGGTTACCATGGGCTGTAAAGTGTTAATTGACTTGCCAACATGTTTCATATTTTGTGAAATATACGGACTTCTATTAAAGCATTGTCTTGGTTTCATGTTTCCATGATGCAATTGATATTTAAGCATACATTGGTTAACCCCCTTCAGCTTGGTGATTGCTATATGTGCCACCAGTTTTGTCATTAAAGAATCCTGTATTTTGCTTACAAAGTGCATTTTTGGGTTTAAAATAATTCTGACAAACAGCTTTTATTTGTCTAAAAACCTTAGCCAGTTTGTCTTGTAATGAGGACCCTGTTTTCTGTTAAGTGGGAACTGAATTCTTAAAATAATTGACATGAATTGTGAGCTGGGTTGGATGAATACATGTTTTAAGATTTGTCTGTATTATGTCCAAGAATTCATACTACATAAATGAGAAACTTTTATGTGTCTAAGAGACAGAATGACAAACTTAAGAATAAGTTCTATAAAATTTGTACTTAGGGTTGTGATATGATATACATTGTAACTGCATGTATCTTTTGTGGGGGGGGGGGGGAAGAAAATAATTTTTTCTTGTCTGGAGCAGCATTTAGACTTCTGTAAAGGTTTTTTACTCAGTGTACCTTAAAGGATGAGACCTTTCCATGCCTGCTTTCTGGCTGTGCAGTGATGTGTATTAAAGAAATGTTTTATTTTACATTTACTTTAAGGTTCACAACTGGACTGTTGAACAGACTGCAGAATGGTTAGCTACAAATGTGGAATTGCCACAATACATTCCAAATTTCATTCAGCATGGAGTGAATGGGGCAGCATTACCAAGGTTAGTTGTCATATTTTATTTTGTAAACCAGTTGTTTTTAAATGCATTTGTTTTTGTACTGAAGACTAACCAGATCAGAGAAAGAAGGAACACACACTCTCCCACCTGACAGGCTTGCAGCTACTGTCCCTCTGTTTGTCTGCCTCCACTTCTAATAGTTGTCACTGGTATGCTGCTGAGAGTTCTATCTCTGTTGTTGCATTCTTGATTTGTAGCTGAAGATTTAAAAAGACAAGGGTAATGAAAAGGAAGTGTGATTCTTGTATGTCCCACTTAGAGTATTGTTACTTCAAACTGAGTGAATGAAATCTGATCTGTGGATGAAATATTGACACTTTGCTGTTGGGTCATGTATAAAAATGTGAATGCTATGCCATGTGTTGTCAGTGGGCCACATATTTTAACATTTTCTTACACAATACCCTATACATGCATTTGTCAGCTGCTCCAACTCACTTATCGCTTCAAGGTTGTTGACAGCTTGAAGCAGGATGTTTGGCTCTACAAACACACTGACCCTAACTTCATATTCTTAGAACTATATGACTGCAACAAAGTGACCACAGATTCAGATAACCACTCTATTTTCTTTTGTAACCTCCTTCAGTTAATATCATGGCTTTGCATACAAGTGTCATGAAATATGATGATTTGTTGTGTGAGGTAAATGCGGATACATATTCTGAAGTGTCTGGCGGCTGTGAAACTGAAATTTTGGACAGTGACATTGGTGTCCCCACAACTGATTCACTTAAAAAATGGCAGTCTTGTCCCTTACTTTTTACTAGTGAGATTGGAAAAGTACAATAAGAGGAAGAATGCAATGAACCAGACAGCTCTGATGAACAAGCAACCACTAGATGCTGAGATGCTATTCAAAATACAGCCTGTGTATAAATAATTCTACAGAAATTCACATCAGTTTACAGCCCAAAGCAAGAACTGTCACTTGATGAAGCCATGATCCCATGGCAGGGTCACCTTTAGTTTGGAACATACAATCCAGGAAAAATAACAAAATCTGGGGTGCTGGTGAGAATGATATGTGGGGCACTTTTGGGTTATACCTAACATAGAGATATACACAGGGGAAGGAGTATGAGGACACAGTATTATCACGTGTAGACAGAAACTTAGGCCAGAACCATCACATCTATCTGAACAATTTTTATAATAGTGTGAGATGATCTGAAACACTGCTAGACAGAAAGGCAAGAGGTTGTGGCATTAGAAGGGCTAACAGGGACATTCCACCACCTGAAAAAAGGGCAGTCTGTATTTCAGAGCAAAGGTGATATAAAAGTTTGATTGTGGAGGGTCAGAAGACTTCTGCAAATGATAAACACAATCCATGACATAACAACAGTGGACACAGGAAGGAAAGACAAAAAAACAAACCTGGAAATAAAGAAACCTTACTCTGTTGTCCAGTACAATAAATTCAAGAAGGGCATAGATGAGCAGACCAGTACCTCAGTAATTGCTCAGTTATGAGGAAAACTATCAAATAGTTGAATGTATTTCCTAAACTGAGTACTCTTCTATGCATTTTTTTTAGTGTACAAAACGTTAAACACAAACAGAAAAATAAGGTATAAAACCTTCCTGCATGAGGTAGCAAGGTCGTGCACATTAGAAGTCCAGAATCCAAACAAGTTCAGTTCTGATGAACTGCAGTAACCAGAGAAGCAACCAACTCCAAGGGGACCTAAACAGGGCCACCCCCCTCCCCAGGCAGACTGTCTTCGTACTTAAACAAACACAAAGTGGACAGAATTGTTTCTGGTGGAGATGGCAAGGAGAAGCATCTCACAAGACAGAATGAAGTGCTTGCTTCCATAAGAAGTGAAGTGAAACTAGATACCTTTGTAAATTCTGAATTGTTCTGCTTCACAAGGGTCTTGTTTTGAGAAGTATCATTCAGTTAAGAAATACTTGACCCTCTGTATGCACTTTCCTCAGTACTGGGTTCAGGAGTGTCTACTATACAGTCAAATTGTAAGTAAGAATATGTTGAGGGGTTGAACATTTAAAGTGTGTAAAATGTCCAGGAACTGGGATTATTTAATTAGAGGGCCATCCAGTCGGCAGCATGTCAGGAAGTTATCTCACTGTGCATTGGCAATAGAGTAATTTGTAGTATTTTCTTCCCTGTTTTAGGCTCGCAGTGAACAACATGCAGTTCTTGGTCATTGTCCTTGGAATCAAAGATCCAATTCATAAACAGAAAATAGCTCTCAAGGCTATGGATGTGGTGCTGTTTGGACCACCAAAAGGTATTGTGTGCTGCCTGTTAAGGCATATGTGAAATAAATCAGAAGGATGAAGATCACATGTAGATGGAGGTTAGAATTAGCACCAAGCATTTCACACATCTTATGAGTTCAGGGTTTCTCAAGGTAATGAAAGAATTTACAAGAGTTTGGTCTTCTGGGTTGTTATGTCCTTTTGTGTGTATGTGTATATATAAGAACCTTTTCGGAGGACCTGTGGCCTCCATTTCATATCACCTTTCTGCCCTGCAGTTGGAATCAGTAGATGTTTGCAGTATGTATGTATGTACAGAATTATGGCATCATCCCAGTATGTCATAGTCTTAATACTTCCATACATTACTTCCCTGGCAGATGTGACAGCAGATGGAAGAAAGATGAGTTGTGTCACATGGTGAACAGAAGTAACACACTCCTTGTTAATACAGTGCTTTCATGATATGAGACTGGAAAATCTTATGGTGGGACCTCACTGTGTTTTAATTACTTTAAAACCAGAGATGTTGTATGTGATGCAGAGAAGGAAATAATACTTAGCTAGTATTACGTCCAGAAGTCGACATGTGTTGTGCATATTTTATACTGAAAACTTTTATGAAAAATGTGAATATTGTTTGAACTGGAAAGGATACAATTATGAAATCAGCATCATTTTGTGAGAATATGAGTTTGTGCAGCAATTCTTAAAAAAAATGCGACATATTTTCTGATTGCTTGTATATGTATAATAAGTGTTAGAAGCTGCTAAATTTCCAATTTTTAAACTTACATTTCACTTTGAGGCATGAGTTCTACAAAGGGAGGTTGCACTTGAAGAAGATTTAGAGCTGTGTCCTGATCTGATATGCTATCAAGCAAGTTCTATTCCTTGTTGGCCTGATGATGGCCGGGTAACGGCCGAAACATGTAGCCGAATTTTTTTGATGTTTTGCTGACCGTGCATCTCAGTATATTTATCTTAGTAATTAACCAACTTGGTGCACAAAATTTTTATTTTACAATAAGTTATTTCATGCTACATGTTTCAAGCACAATGTGCTCATCATCAGGAGGTCAAAATTGTATTATACAGCCTCTTGTATCATCACACTGTAACAAGTGAGTGGTCTAAAATTACTAAAATACAATTCTGTAAATATGAGCAAATAGTAGTAAAATTTATGTGTGGATTTTTCAGGTGTGATTACTTTGTATTACTTACTCTATTTACTTTACATTACTTGTTGAATCTACAGAAAATGCAACTATATTCAACAATTAATGTAAAGTAAATAGACACCACACACTCTTAATAACTGGATAAACACAACTTTTTTAGATAGGTAATGTAAATAGACATTGTATTTTTAACAATTTTAACAACCGGACAAACATAACCTTATAGATACAACAACTAATCAGCAATTTATATGATTTTATGACTAGATAGACTCAGCAAACATAACTGTAGACATAGTATCTTTCCAGTAAGTTTAATAACTGGATAAACATAACCTGTACATGACATAACATGTTTATAGTAAGTAATACACAGTAATCACACCCGAAAAATCCACACATAAATTTTACTACTATTTGCTCATATTTATAGAATTGTATTTTAGTAATTTTAGACCACTCCTTTGTTTCAGTGTGATGATACAAGAGGTTGTGTAATACAATTTTGACCTCCTGATGATGAGCACATTGTGCTTGAAACATGTAGAGGAACTTACTGTAAAATAAAAATTTTGTGCATTAAGTTGGTTAATTACTAAGATAAATGTAGCTGAATGTAACCAGTTGTAATAATACAACTGTTTTATATGTTGTGTAACAACAGTGTAGTATAATAAATAATAAATATAATTAAAAAAAAGTTCTGTTGACATAATCCCACATCTTATTTTTGCCACTTCACAGCAGCTGTCTGTATTACACCTCTATCAGAATGCACACAGCATTATAGTTGTTTAAATGGAACATGCTTGTGCTTATTGCCACCAGAGTCCAGTTTTCTAATGTTGTTGGCAGTACTTAATGGTCTCTGGCAGCTTCTGTATCTGTAGTTCTTGTCCAGCATTTGCCAGCATATTCCATACAAGGGAGAGTTTAAAACCTTCTATGTGAAATTTTCCTTCCACAGTGGGAAGAAAGAAAGATGTTTAGAATCACCAGCTCCAACAAGTGGAAGAACAGTTTCTTTGCCCAATCCATGTGCAACAGCTGGTGGAATAGCTGTTGGCCATCCTGTCTTCCATATCCACTTAATCATTGTGAAATTTATAATCCCCACAATGAGTGGTTTTATAGTGTTAGCTTGTTTGTCACAGAATTCACCTTCTAACTGTGAAATGTGAATGTTCATCTGCATGTGAATATCTCTGTTACTCCACCCACAGTATTGTGATCATATCACCCCTTTTCCTTACTGTACTGTCAGTCGTTTTGCTTCATTTTGTTGCGTTAGGGCCATGTGGCATGCTCTGCTTATTTGATGTGGCAATCCAACAGCATTTGATTTCTCTTTGTTAGGTAAATAACTAAAATCAGGGTTGGAGAAGAAATTATCCATATAATCCATATATAATTTGTGACCATATCCTTCTACTTTCGTGGTTAGTTTTTTTTCACTGTGGCATGTGATGATGTCAAGTTTGTGCTATGTGCTGGTGTTTCTTCCACAGGTACACTTTTATGTCATAAGTGTATGGAGGGGAGCCATATAGTTTGGATAGTTTTCTGCTAAAATAATTGTGTTTCTGGGAATATAATGTTTGAAAATTCCCTTTCTTTGAAGAACAAAATGGCCTCATCTGCTGTCAGATGGTGAAAAGGGTTGTGAAATTTTAAAAATGTTCTGTTTGGAATTTAAAATAGTTTTTGATTTTACATACTCTGTCAGAATTTTTGTCTGTCCTGTCAACTATATTCCTGTTGGGTGTGAAGTGTAAGAACCGAAGGTTGTATTAATATCTGTCTCATGTCCTCATGTTGCTGTAGACAAACACAGTCCGTTGTTGCCCATTAGTTTGTCAGTTGGTCTCATAAACATTGTCCCATTTGTACTGTTATTTCTTGGAACACAAACATTTCAGCTTTATATGCATCAGGTATAGTAGAAAGTCCTTTGTCGAGGGGGTCTAAGTAGTAGTGGTTAATGTCCACCACCAGCAGTGTGATATTTTCTGTAAAGTAAAGTAGGAAAACACTACATGAAGTTGAGCTGTTTTGTGTGTGTATGTAGTGCTTTGTTGCCCTTCTTTCTCCTGGTGACTCTTGCATAGATGTGTATTACACTGTTTTGAGGGCAAGAGGGCAGTGTCCAACGTGAGATTGCTGACTGTCATGTCTGTTGATTGTTCTACTCTCTTCATTATCCTCTTCTTCAGAGGCATTGATTGAGCTGGGTCTATGTGGTGGATACTTTTTTTGTAGCAATATCTCATCTAGAACTTATTCACATCTATCCTCCTCTTCCACAATCACAGTGTCACACTTTGACTCATCACTGTCATTGGTTAAAACCACTTCAGGTAGCTGACTTTCTTTCAACAACCTGACTTTCTTGTTCACAGGGCACGTGACCTGCCTTTGTCTAGGGCTGTGAAATGCTTGCTGAGAATGGAAAAATTTTCATTCTGTCTGCCATATTGCATTTATCAACTTCACATATACATGAGATGAGAAACGTAATGTTAGCAGCAGTGAGTAGGGTTCTGTTCCTGTAATGGAAGCCATATCAGATAAAATTTGTTTGATAGTGTTTATTGTCAAAATTTTTATTTTGGTAACCATGGACACCAGCATCAACATGCTGCAGACTGTGTGTTGAGTCATATACTTGTCAACATACACATATTAAATGAAACTAAATTTCTCCAGTAGGCTTTGCAAATTGCATCCAGAGTATAGGGCAGTGTACGTTAAAGGTTAACAAATTAATTCTTTCAGAATACAGTCACCACATGAAAGATCTGGTACTGGTCACTTTACTCTTGACTGCACTCATTGGTTGCTGGTATGCATATCGACAGAACAAGAATTCACGTCGGCATCTACGACGTATGATGAAGGACATGGAAAGTCTTCATAAAGCAGAGCTTGCCCTCGAACAGTTACAGGTAAGACTTGTCAGTGCTTCAGATCGCCCCCC
>Ga0123355_10018740_pt1 | contig 10996 bp, 5 predicted proteins | sample TergutEmb28metaG_3_FD_89872 | JGI IMG/M metagenome (GOLD analysis project Ga0123355, IMG submission 89872) | Embiratermes neotenicus P1 segment gut microbial communities from Petit-Saut dam, French Guiana - Emb289 P1 | ecosystem: Host-associated > Arthropoda: Insects > Digestive system > Gut ...
ACGTGCTTCACGATTTAACCGACCTTATCCCAATCTACGCCCCCAATTATTACGCCTTTATGAGGGAACACGCACCTCGCGCTTGGGCAGCAGGTTGGGGAGGCACAGGTCGCCATTACCACATCGCAGTTAATGTTGGTAACGGTGCAGACGCTATCCGCCGTATCCATCCATATGTAGATATGGAGCGTTTCAGCCACATTGCACAACCAACAGATACTTTGGGTGGACTTTCTCATCTTAATGTAAGAGATGATATCTTGGCCCTTATGTTCCCAGGCACACGCACCCAAGCCGAACTTGAAGAACTGTATCTAGCTCAAGGCTATTTCACCAGAGATCAAGTGTTTGACGTGCCCGTTACCAATTGGGACGAAGCTGTGGATTTCTTCTACTTGATGCGTGATACCATTCAAGAACACGGAATCGTAGCCGCCAACGGCAGGCCTGTATATCCGCTGGCAGTATTCCAAGGCGGCGACAACTGGGCTACCCTTGCATGGCTTAACAACATCATGAGTGGTAATGCATCCTTCAACTATTTCACCTACTTTAACCGTCAAACCCAAAGCTTAGAGCTTGGCTTTATCCAAGACTGGTTTAGGGATGAAATGCGCGTGTTTAACAACTTCGTACGCGACGGTGTTTCTCCAGCTTCTTCTCTTATTGAGAGTAATGAAATGTTCAACGACCGTCTTAACGCTGGCGAATATGCAGTATCCTTTGCATGGATGGAGCCTGACCATGCCGCTATCGAAAACTTAGACGTTGATTGGGCCTTCCGCCGTGTTTTCTTTGATATCCCACAAAATATTGATTTCATCCTGCCATATCGCGGCGAAGTAAGCGGTTGGGACGATGTCAGCATTTTTAGGGATCAAGTATCAGAAGAAGATTTGCCAAGGATCCTTATGTGGCTTGACTTTATGTATACCGAAGCCGGGCAAAATCTTGTAGCATGGGGCCCAGCAACCGCTAATATTTGGGAATATGTAGATGGCCAGCGTCGTTTTACTGTACCCGAACTGGAAGCAAACTTAGTATTTAACGAGCCTAACAACGCCCATGTGGACTTTAACCTTGCAACCAGCCGTTATGGCCATCATGTCCCGCTTAACCATCCAACGATGCCAGTAGGTATCCATGGCGGCGGTATCCGCGCACCGCGGTATGTATATGACCTGCTACAGCAAGAAAGACATCGCGGTGGTGCCAGGGGTGCATTCTCATCTGGTGTTCATGATGCTCATATAACCACCCGTGATATCGTCCTCGTTTCCGCCAATGTATGGAGCTTCTTTGACCATGTGGAAAGCATCAGCAATTTCTGGGATGTACGGGGAACCGGTTTCGAACCTCTTATGACCAGAGTACTAGCCGCTGGAAGCGATGCAGAGTTTGACAGTGCATTCGACGCAATGGTTGACTTTGCCGCACTTCACGGCTTAACCGCCGAGTCTGTAGCCGAAGCCGAAGCATGGTGGCGCGCAAACTGGCCAGAATGTGTTGCCGCTTATGAAGCTGGGCATTGATGCTGAGGGATAAAAGATAAAAACCTTGGGGCTCTGCCCCTCTCACACATTTGCGGTGCAAATGCGTTCGCATGAAGCCCCGCAAGCTTTTTGAAAAAAGCTTAACCAAAAACTATAAAGGAACGCGCTTTGCGCGTTCCTGGGGATATATCGAGATAAGGGCTGTCCTGTGTGGCGGCCCTTTTTGTCTGGTAGGGCCTTTAAACCCGCATAATCGTAGGTTTTGATACTTTTGATAACTCCGGTCTGATGTTTAGCAAATTTTCGTAATAAGCACACGCAAAAGGAGGATTCTGCTTATGAACAGGTTCCCAAAAATACTTTACTGGAAATGGGATGAAAAAACGCCATCCTATTTGGACTTCGGGCTAAATGACTGCATCAGCCGGTTTGATTTCGACCTGCTGTATGTATCCTTTCACCATCTGCCTCTGGCCTTTGGGGATGAGAGGTTAACTGACTTATTGCTCCGAACGATTAGTACTCTAGCTCAGCACGGAAAAAAGCTGTTACTAGATATCGATGCTCGTAACGAACTGGCGGCTTTTCTCGCCCTCCACCCAGATGGCGAGGGGCAAAATGTCCGATTTTGGGAGTATAAGCTTGATGAAAACGGGAAGGTTAGCTTTACTAAAGAAAACTACACCAGCGGGCGCACCGGGCGGGCCAGGAAATGCGAAGCCCCTGTTAGTTTTGCTGGGGCTTGGATAATAGACAAATGTGGTGAACATGAATACTCACCAGGCTCGCTTGCTAAGCTACCGACTAGCGCAATTAGCTATGTACCACATAGCACGAAGCATAACAAAATACAAGACAAAACAGAAGTGCAATCATTATCCGCCGTTGATATAGGGTTTGGAACTAAGCCCTCATCCGATATGGGAGAAAGCTGTAATTATACCATAGATGCGGGTAAAGATGCCGCTGGCAAAACAGTTATTATCCTTCCTGTTTTTAAACATGGGATACCAGATTTATTTTCTTTGCATCTTGACTCGTTTTACTCAGGCTTATTTGAGCATGTGGCTGACTTGGCCCTTGGCGGTGCCGCCACCGATGAATGGGGGTGGGATTTGGCCCTTATGAATGACGATGGCCTTTTTTATGTAGATGTTTTCCCCTACTCTGCCGGGTTTAAGCTAAAATATCATGAGCGCACGGGGCGATGCCTAGACGAGGACTTGATTCATTTTGTCTGCCATCCGCGGGGGGATATCTCTCAATCTATTTTTACAGCCAACGCATATATCTCAACCCTGCGTACGCGCATGGAGGAGAATAACCGCTGGTTTTACGACGAAACCAAGCGCCGCTTCGGCAAAGACGCCTTTGTGGGTGTGCATCCTACTTTATGGGGGGATTATTCTGATTTTTCTGTTGATATCATCCACAACGGCCTTAGTTGGTGGGAGGTGCCCCGAGATTTTGCGCAAACTGACGAGTTTGTAGCTATGCCCATACGTACCGCCCTTGCCCACAAATGGGGCGGGCCGGTGTTTTATAATATGTGGTACTCGGGCAATACCCAGCAGCTTGACACCTATTGGCGCGAGACCTGGAATAATGCCCGTTTTGGCGGTAGGACCCATTATCTTGGATACGAATGCCCTAACGAGCCAGGGGTTTTTCGATTAAAGCATCCGGGCGCACTTGAGGGTGTGGAGCTTATGGAGCGTAAAATCACAGATATCGACATGCTGCAAAAAAGCCAACCTGACTGCCGTGTGGCTGTTGTCTTTGGCATAGAGGGGGTTAGCTGTTTTGCCCCAGGTAGGGGGAAAATTACACGTGGGTGTGGGGTTTTGCCTGAGATGGTTAAGTTTGCTTCAGCTCTTTTTGAGGCCTGCCTGTGTGACTTAATCCCCAGTTCGGAAATAGCAAATGGTAGCCTCAAATTGGATGCGGGCCGGGCGGTTTATGGTTCTCAGGTATATGATATGGTCGTGTATATCGAGCCGGAGTATATGGATAAGATTGTACTTGCAAAGCTTGAGAACTTCGCCAAGCATGATGGAAAGCTCGTTCTTTACGGAAATTGCACCCGCTTCAATGATGGAGCCGATGTAAGAGATGAGTTTAAAAAGCTTACGTCTATGGCGACATTTTACAGCAAAACCAGGCTGTCTCCCCTGGAAACTTTGCAGATAATCGACAATCACAACATCCCGCGCAATAGGTTCAAAAATGGTTGCGTGTATCAAGACGGGTCTGTCATTTTTACTGCCGATGCCGTTAAGCCTACGGGGAATATCCTAGAGGTTGACGTGGTTCATAAGGGGCGGCGGATTTTATTTACCGGAGAAGATTATTTATATGTAGGGGTTGATGGAAAGTGTGAACCATCCGCGTAGCGGATGGTTGCACCAACCACTTTTTTCCGCCGACGAAGGAGGCATGAATTAATATGAAACATCAAATTGATAATGGGGTCATCCGCTGTAAAGATGGGATACCCGAAGGATATAAGTGGTTTTGCGACGGGCGGCTTAGCTTCTCCTTTGATGAGGGGGGCGTGGAATGCGTTGAATATTACGGGGCCAGAAGCTTTGATGCTAACCAGATGGTTTTCAAAAAAGGGGTCTTTCATTGCTTTAGGACTTTTATTGTCAAAGAGCATATGATTTTCTCGCCTAAATTTGAGAATGTTGAGATATGGCCCTATGGGCTTACCGCTGATTTAAAAAGTAACGGAGACATTTTCAAGTTTGAAGTACGGGCAATGGAGGAGTCTATAGTATTTTCCCTTACCGCACCGGCCGGACTTGATGACGGGTATAAATTCCGGATGCAGTTCTACGAATCCAGTCAGCTAATTACAGCAGAAACCGATGATTACCTCACAGGGACCCGCGGTCTTACCCGGATGTGGAGGCCTTGGGAATGGAATGAGAAAGAAAACTACCTCTTAGGCGGCTATGAAGACGCCGCGCTTGATAAAAGTGTAGATGTTCATTTTCGTGTTGGCGCAAATCAACCGATGGCCTACTCCAATAATAATATCCACCCAAGAATAACCCTCGACACCCCTATCAAACCTGGTGAAACCAATATTTTCGCCATAACACCGGAAACCTGCAGGCTGCAAGCCGCCGAAAAACACAAGCTAATCCTCGGCAATTTTAACAAAAGACGCGGCCAACAAAACGAAATATATCAAAACATACGGGACAAAAGCCCAAGGCTTATATGCGACAACCCAGGGCTTTCAGATTTCTTCTCCCTAGCTCCCCTATACTCCCAATCTCTAAAAATTCCCGATTCCCCTGGCGCAGTACGGGCCAAAACCACCCGCTACTGGGTTTGGGGCTGGGATACCATTGTTAAAAGCCTGGCACCCATATACTGGGGCGATGTGGGCCATATTAGAGATATGTTGATATTCTTCGAAGAAACATCTTCGCCAGATGTGGGCCTGTCCCACGCCTACGCTACAGATAACTCTTCGGCCTCGCCTATGGCGGCGGCGGCCCAGGGCATGTATATCTGCCTTTTGCATCATTATTTCTCTATTACCGGTGATGAGTCCGCACTTAAGAGGCATTATCCCTTTGCTGTGGCCATTCTTGAGCGGATGTTGACAGCCGTCACAGGTGAAACCGGACTGATGAAGGGCATGTCTTTATACCCCGACTTTCCCCAGGCAATGATGGAAACCGGCAATGATTTAAGCCTTTATAACAACGCACTTGCCTACTGCTCGCTTAGGGCAATGGAGTTTCTTGCAGGGGTATGCCGCGATGATAAAACTGTGGAAATGCTTATCACGGTTAACGCAAAGATACGCGAGAATTTCACCGACACATTCTTTGACAATAATCTTGGTGCTTATGTAAATTCCGTAGATGCCGGTACTTTAGAGCAGCGTAAATGTATAAATATCGGTTCGTTAATGTGGGAAAATGATTTTCTTGAAGAGCTTGTCCGTTCAAAAGACCAGCCCTACTCGCAGTTTATAGAGGAACACTGTATCGGCACCGCCTATTTTAGGGCAATTCCCCTATGGGATAGTTCCTTTGATTCGGACGCAAACCAGCTGCACTGCACTTGGCCCGTAGTTGAAGAGAACATAATGAGGCTAATGCGCCGCACAGGTAAAACCAAAATCATAAAAAAATGGGCAAGCTGGGTGGCGTACTGGACTAATAAGCTTATCATACCCGAAGGCATTTCCTATATGATTGAAACCGAATCCCCCGAAACCGACAGCTGGAACTGCGAGCCGGGGACATGGCAAGCCTATACCATGCGGCAGTGGTATCAGGATGTTTTGCATTCCTATTTGGGCATTACCCTTGATTATGGCGGCATCACCGTTAGTGCTGCGGTTTGCGGAGAGTACCGGCTTAATAATCTCAGCTACATGGGCGGGACGGTAAATATTACGTGTAACGGCAGCGGTGATTATGTAAGTACAGTAACCGTAAATGGTAAGGCCATCAACGGCGCACTTAAAATCCCTTTCGACATGCTTAATATTGGCGGTGTGACCGATATTGAAATTGAGTTGGTCGAAGAAGCCTCAGCCCACATTGAATTAACTGGGTGCTACAGTGCCAAAATCACTAATTACCAACATGGAGAAAGCATGAGCTTCAATTTGGAAGGGTCGGGTTATACCACGCTTTACTTCACAACAGATAAAAAAATCCGCCTAACAAAAGACGGACAGGATATCCCCTTAACCTACGAAGAAAATAACGATATACAAGCAAGTACGTATTTAAAGTATGGTACCAAACACAGGATAGAGGTTGTGCTTTGTTAGGGGTAGGCTCATTCTACCCCTTAACCTGACAAGCGCTCGGCATAAAGCTCAGTGGCATCTTCATTTGGCAACAAGTAGAAATCTATCGACTCCATAAAGTCCTTTTTTAGACTTTCCAAGCTATCGCCGTCATACATTATTAGGACATTTGGCAAATCTATAACCTTTCCATATAAAAGGTTGTCTTCTGCGCTGTATTCTACTGTCCCGTAAAAGCCCTTGTACTCTAATAAATTGTTCATATTAACCCCTTTTCTGTTAGCTCATTAATCAATAGCACCAAACGATATGTCGGAAGTTCTTTGCGTGGATGAGGTTTGTGCATTAAAATTTTTATGTTATCCAGTTCATATTCAACCCTCGAACCGCTTGTTCTTCCCTTATTTGACCTTTTCATGCCTAAAGACGTGAGCAATGAATCGGCTTCGTCAAATGTGAAGTCTTTTGGTTTTGATTTTAGACGTGATTCTAGTCAAACATTCCCCTACGGCACACACAAAACCACCCGGTTATCATCATCCATATAAATACGAAGCCGGTTGCCTTCTAAGTCCATCTTATCCAGATACTCACGGGGAATCTGCACCCTCCCCGCCCTATCCAGCACGGCAAGCTCTACTTGTTCCTCATCCCCTGCAAAGCCCTCAATGCGGCTTAGCCTGTCGGCGTAACCGGTCATTATAAATTCGCTGGAGGTTTTGCCGTCACGGATGGCAACTACCCGTTCTACTTTTTTGGAAATCTCCATGTCGTGGGTAACAATAACCACCGTGGTACCAAGCTCCTTGTTTACCCGGCGAAACATTTCCATAATCATTTCAGTGGTGCGGGTGTCTACGCTGCCTGTGGGCTCGTCTGCCAGCAGAACCGCCGGATGGTTTGCCAAGGCTATGGCTATGGCAACACGCTGCTGCTCTCCGCCGGATAATTGGCTAAGGCGATGGTGCGCACGGGGGTTCATTTCTGTTAGAGCCAGCAGCTCATGTGCCCTGGCTCTTTTATTTTTAATGGGGCTTACGGTATTAAACTGCATGGGCATCATTACATTTTCCACAGCGGTTAAGTATGGGATTAGGTTTCTGGCATTATTTTGCCATACAAAGCCTACGGTGGTGGTTTTGTAGTCCACCAGCTCTTTATCCCTTAGAGAAAATAAATCCTTACCGTCTACAAACAGCTTACCCGCCGATGGTTTGTCCAGGCCACCTATCATGTTAAGTAAGGTGGACTTACCGCTTCCGCTATTGCCTATGATGGCCATAACCTCGCCTCGCCGGATGGTTAGGTCAAGCCCTTGTAAGGCCAGAACTTCTATGTCCTTGGTTTTGTAAATTTTAACTAGATTTTCGGCTGAAATTATCGGGGAATTATCCGTCATAATCTGTTTCCTCCTCGGCTTCTAAATCTATGCCTACATGGGCTGTCACAAGCCTGCGAAATTCTTGATACCCCGCTTCGTTGGCCATTTCTAACCACTGGTCAAACAGTGTCCGGATATTACCCTGGCCCGATATTGCCGGATAGACTATGGTTTCGGCAAAAAGGCCCCAATCGCTCCAGTTAGTGAAGGTAGCCAGGAAATCGTGTAACCCGTCGTCGTCTGGCAAGCTTATTATTGTCCTAGCAAGATGTGGGCTGTCTAGAGGGATATCTGTCGCCATTAGCCCGGCGTCTATTATATGTTCTTGCTCCCACTGGATTAGTGCCATATCGAAGGGGTCATCCCCCATCCAGCGGGTATCGAAAACATTTAAAAACCTACGTATAGCCCCGCCGACCCATCTGTCTCTTTCGTAGGCCAGGGCAAATCTTATTGCAGCGGCCTGCTTTTCGAGGTCTTGCCATGTATCCGGGCCGCCCGGGCCTACAAACTGCCCGTCAATTACATCCCAGTGTACGCCTCTTTCGCCAAATTGATACCAGTAGGCACCCTCGAATGTCATATAGTCGGTTGATGTGGCGGTATCTTCGTTCATCCAGTTAATTAGGCGAAAAATATCGTGGATATCCGAATCCCGGTGGATACTGTATTGGTTGCGGGTGAAAACAGTGGGCCTTATATAATCGGAATAACCCCTATCGAAGTATGGGCTGCGCAAAGGCTGAATGGGTATCCAGTTGGCACCGGGGCTAAACTCGGCCATTATCTTGGCGTCATAAAAGCTAAGCCAGCCTCTGTGATAGCCCACCAAGCTGTCCATCATCGCGTTCATGACTTCCGCGCTAAATGTATACATAAAGTCTGGGTTTATCAGGCCTTCATTGTGCCAGGTGCTTAAGAGCTCAAGCACCGTAATAAGCCTTGGAGATAGGATTCCCAACTCGAGATAGCCGTCATCGGCTATGTACCAATGCATATCCGCCCCATAAGCTTGAAAGATATACCCAAAGCTCCACAGGCCGCTTACCATAAATGGGAAGAAACGCACATGATCGTCCTCATCTTCGGCGGGGTCAAGTGCTATAAAGGCTCGTAAAACCGCTGTCAGCTCGTCATAAGTTGTGGGGATTTCCAGGTTTAAATATTCCAGCCAATCGGCGCGAATCCAGTCTAGTGTTTCTGGGCGCACGCTATTCAGCACCGAGGGGATGGCGTAAATATAGCCGTCATCCAGGCGCAGTGATTCCATTAATGCGTCATCCCATATTCTGCTTACCCTTACCAGGTTGGGGAGGTAGCTTTCGTTAAGCCACTTGCATACCGGCTGGATTAGGCCCTCTGCCACGAGGCGGTTTTGCAGATCCCGCCAGGTCATGATTATGTCTATTTGCTGACCTGCTGCCAGCATCTCAAATAATATTTCTTCAAAATCCGCCGGTTCCGGGTTTATTGGAATAAAAGCTATGCCTATCTCCTCCCTTGCCCTTTGGGAGAAGAAGTTATCCGGGGGGATTTGCACACCCCCTTCATTGAAAAACCAGTAGACCCTTGGGATATCATCGTAATCGCCGAGTATCTGGGATATGCCAGGGAGGGAAGGGTCTTCAAGGGTTGCCCTTTCTACTGAGGCTGAGGGTGAACCTTGGGGAGGAACTTGTCTGGTGTCCTCGGAGCCAGCACCACCCCCACCGCATCCTGTTGCAAGAATTAGTACTATTAGTGATGAAAGTGCATATATTAGCCTTCTCATTAGTAACTCCTTTTTGTTTTTTGCTTCATTTATTGTGGTTAAATCTAGTCTAACTCAATCTCAAGCCGTTCGTTAACATAATCCCTAATTACCTCAATGCTCCTGCTTGTGCCAAAATCGACAAACATACCCATTCCGTAATAAGCCTGAGCAAAATATGGGATGCTTTCATCTTTGCGGCCAAGCTCTAGTAGGCTAAAGGCCTTATTTATCGCAAAATCCGGAAGGTTTACAAGCCGCCGCCCTCTTAACTCAAAATTAACCCCTTCTTCTATTATCCCTAAAGCCTCATCGTACCGTGCCATCAGCACCAAGGTTTTTGAGTAATTATACAATAACGCGCCATACATGCGGGCTTTTTCTAATTCATCCACATAGCTGTTATCCATGCTGTCTTTTAATCGCTCGTACATTTTTGCGGCGTGGATGTAGTCGCCTATGCCTTGATAGTGCATGGCAATTTGATTTAAAATTGAAATTTCGTAATAGGCAAGGGGCCTTGATGAGATGCGGTTTACGTATTTAACATCGGTTTCGTCGAAATTAGGCCAGGTTATTTGCAGGGCTTCTCTTAGCATCTCCAAACAATCTGGGGTTGGGCCGGTTTTGGCAGTTTGGATAATGGCCTTCATTTTTTTGATAAATTGCAGGCAAATGCCTTTTTGAAATGTCTTTCTTGCTTCAAGCTCCTTTAAAAGCTCTTTGGCAGCTTCATATTCAGAGCTTACTGCCAGTGCAATAATTTTATCCCGCATTTGTTTTTCGTCAAAATCCTTGCCGGATAGAAATGTATTAAGATAATAATCAATATGGCGGCCAAGGCGTTGCATTATGCCTTCCAGCCCATAGACATTGCCTGTTATTTGATTGTTCTCGATTTTAGACAGATTACCTGTACTGTAGATGCCTTGACATAGTTGGTCAAGAGTCAAATTGGCCTTTTTCCGCAATTTTAGTATAAATTCTCCGATATTGGCACTGGATACGATTTCACCCCGATTATACGGCTCTATAGGGCGGGGCAGGTTGGCTAGTTTTTCTGCTCCATATGTGTCGAAATGGATACCTGCCTCCTTACCCCAGGCCAAAATTTTCTCGGCTTTTCTTGCATCACGGACTAAGGTACAACCAAAATAAGCCGCCATTAGCAAGCTGCGGCTTCGGTTTTCCATTCCAAGGCCATGGTAGCTCTTAGCCCTGTTAAACAAAAAATCAGGCATATATTTACCCTGTTTGCGCCAATAGGATATTCGCGCTCCTTCTTTGGCGGCTTCGTAAGCACTTACGTAATCATGAGTCTCTAATTGGTAGGTTGAGAGGGTGAGAAGCACCGGGCCTAGCTGACGTTCCCGCTCGCAGTCGTCTACCGGTAGCTTAGATAGACCGGCACGCACGTTTTCCAACAGGTTTATGGCTTCGGCTTGCTCCCCGTCTTTAAACAGCACCCGGGCCTTGGTATGCAAAAGCTCGGATTCTTCGAAAATCAGGATTGCGTCGGCTACGGTACACTCCCTATACTCTGGGAAGGTTATGTCCATGCCTTCCTCTATTAACGGAAGGATTTC
>Ga0123355_10018741_pt1 | contig 10996 bp, 5 predicted proteins | sample TergutEmb28metaG_3_FD_89872 | JGI IMG/M metagenome (GOLD analysis project Ga0123355, IMG submission 89872) | Embiratermes neotenicus P1 segment gut microbial communities from Petit-Saut dam, French Guiana - Emb289 P1 | ecosystem: Host-associated > Arthropoda: Insects > Digestive system > Gut ...
AGCCTGCAACACGGATATATTAATGTCCGAAACGTGTTGAGCACATAAGAAGTGAAATAAAATAGCAAGTGACATAAAGCTGGTCTTCTATTCTTCAACTAAAATATTAGTATTTGTTTTAGGAGGCACGGGATAGCTCAGTAGCCTATAGCGATTAGGGAACGGGCTGGAAGATGGAAGGATCTGTGTCAGGGTTCGGGCAGCGCCACAAATTATTTTCTTGGAAACTGCGCTCCTCTGGGCTCTTACGCAACGTGTAGTGGTAACTCATTTCCGATGTTTCAATCCTTCTTGGATTGTTGACCCTTGAAGATGGATCGATATGTTTTTTTCCGAAACATCGGTAAGGAATTAAAACTACACGCTGCGTAATAGCGCAGAAGAACGGAATTCTTTTCTACTTCGTAGCGGAGACCTGAAATCTAGACTTATCTAATTCTTCACCAAATCCAAACCGGGTCTGAGGCCCCTCTGGCTTGCTAACCAACGCTTGCCGAGTGTTTATTCCCGGGGAGCAAAGGGGGCCGGATTGTGTAGCTGACCACCGATAATCAGACAGTGCCGATAGTAAGACTAAGTGGAACTAGAGGCTATCTCCATTTCCCCACACGTTTTCATGGTATTGTACTTGAGTGAGTACAGGAAATAATGTCCCATTTTATGTTTTGTTGAAGTCGGGTTGATATGGACAGACTTGCGTTGTAACTGAAATTTATCCTAGACACACAAACACAAATGCAGACTGGCACATTTTACACAAAGTGCAAAGATATACAAGAAATATAAACACAAACACACACAAATTATTTTATTCATATAGGCAGAAGGACGAATCTTCCCAAAATTAATTTAGACCTCCTCGGTACTTAAGTAACCGCTAACTGCTGAAGTAACAGAAGTCTTATGCTCTGGTCGATGGACAGATATACTGTCATGATGACTGTAGTGGTTTTCTGCCTTCCCGTCTGTAGGAATCTTTATGTTACTTTATTATCCCTTCAGTAAGACTCTTTATGTATTTTACCTTCTCGGATAGCTAATTATCCTGTCATTTACAACTATATGGCAATTTTACGCATCCCTTCACGTTACCTGAAGGACAGTAGCAAAGTAAAGAGATGCAACGTGTTAAAAGAAGCATAAGAGATCCAAATGAGAAAGAAGAAACAATAGACATGTAATAAAGTGCATACAAATTTGTGATTGTAAAATAACCCGACTGGTTTCATTATTTACCTCTTTAATTAGATTATTGTACCTATATATTACACCTTCCAACGACTTCCATCTGAAACTTCAGACTGCATAATGCAAGCCTTCCAGGCCTCGAAGCAGCTACTGAAACCATTTTCATCTTAGTAACTCTGCCATCGCGTAACAAATAGAAGGGCTTGGAGGCAGAAGTGTTCAGTGTCACAAGAAATTTGGCATTTAATTTTTTCAGTTTTCCGTTCATCACGAATGACACCGCAAGTTAAGAACGTTGCATCAACAAGGTAGGCAATGTACGTATAACGTAACTTCGCGGCGCGTTCGTGCAACTGTTGTTCGGTGGAAAGACAGTACGTGTTATATTTTCTGCGTGTGTATTGTAGTCTTAGGTATGGAGCATGCATTGCGCATGTGGCACATTGTCCTGTCCTGCCCTACAGTATTTTCCCACATTACCTCATTAAAGGAGAGATTTTAGAAAGAAAGTTATTGAATATAAACTGTGAATCTGAAACAGTTCTCATTCTAAGAAGAACTGAGCGAGGTAAGATCAAATATGTATATTGGTCTTCATGTAAAGTGCACGTTATTTTTGTCAGATTTTAGTGAAACTTGAATTTTCTAGACAGATTTTCGAAAAATCCTCCAATTTGAAATTTCTTAAAAATCCGTCCTTTGGGAGCCGAGTTGTTCTATGCGGACACACGGACAGACAGACAGACATGACGAAGCCAATAGTCGCTTTTCGAAATTTTGAGAACGTGTTTAAGAATACAATGCTCGACCTTATTTCAGGACAACGGAGCGCGGCTTGCTACAGGACTGGCTCATTTCCGGCTGTAAGTACCGCAAATTTCCTTTGGAGATGACACGTGAATCCCAAGAGCCGTGCGCAGTCTCATTGTTTTAATGGCCTGATGTTGTGTATAAGGATATATATGAGGGAGAGAATGCATGAAATCGAGAATAATGGGATTGGCTTTGTATGCTGCACACATGGGATGGAAGACAGTAACTGTGCACGGACGTTTAGTCTAAAATAGAAATAATGAATCAGCTAAGGGTTTCTAAGCTTAGATTTGCGGTTTAGGTTAAACTGCATCTTAAAGAAACAGTATAAGAGGGTGTGGAATAGGTATATCTGGTTCAGGATAGACTCAGTGACGAGCTCTTTTAAACACGGTGTTGAACTTTTGGGTACCATAAAAGAAGCAGAGTTTCTTAGCTAGTAGAGCAACCACAGCTTCTGAAGAATCATTTCGCTGCTGAGTTCCTTACAAAGAATACATATGAGGAGGATGTACGTAAACACAGGTTCATAAACTTTGTTTGAAGGAAATCGTTTACTCTTACATAGATATAAATTTCCTAAAATTACCTTCTCTTTCCATCAGTTGTGAAACACCTGCTGAGAACTCGATAGATATAAAGACTGGATAATTATGAAAAGAAAGAAGAAGAAACAGTAGTGAAATAAACTATTACTTTGTATGTGTAAAGGAGTGGATATTAGATTTCTGAAACGTTAGAGCTCGAAAAAGTGTTCTATTCTCAGATTAGAAATTACACAACTAATTTAAAACAATTTTCCTTGAGTACTTCTGTTATTGTCAATGGGAACGTACAACAGCGTCACCAACACTTGATAACTGTAACATGTTTGAATAATATATTTTAGAATTATGTAGAATGTTCTGTCTTTCAACTTTACGTGCTCGGTTCTAGTTACATCACAAAATCGCACTTCTATATCAATTTTCTACGTGGCGCAACTTTTTCCAGTATTCAGCCTGTACTTTGAAACGTTATATGCATGACATACTTGACATGCTTTCATGCTGTCACTGCCCTTACATCGGCCGTTTTTAACCTGCGGTCCACGAACTCCCTGAAGTTACGTGGTTAGATTGCAGGGGGTCTGTGAACTTGGATGGGCAAATAACACCTAACCGAAATCTAGCCATTCATTCCACAATAAATTATAAAAATCTGTATTACAGATTGCGGTACATAGATATAGATTCTATATGTATGTATTTTCTTTTATGCATTTAAATAATTTTTTCTGTGAAGGGGTCCGTAGGTTTCTGCAGACTGTCCAAGGAGTCCATATCACAAAATGTTAAGAACCTCTGCGTTACATAAAGTTTTGCTTTATTCTTTGAAGTTTGAAATTGATCTACTTATTAATTACAACTGAGTTTCTATATCGTAGTCCTCATTACCAAGATCAACCGCTGACTTTGATATCATACAAACTAGAAGGTTATGTGAGCAATATGCAGCTTCCTTTTAGTATGCAAACATGTTCTATGTACAGGAACCACTGTGCTTTTAAAGAGCCACGTTTTGTAAAGTGTATCTATTTCTTAATTGTTCGTGACGTAGTCGCACGATCTTAGGGTAATTCATGAATAGTAGTTGAGAAATCAAGTTTTATTGTAATTTCTGTCGCGTGTAATGTCAACAGCCAGCAGGGTGGGCAAGCGGTATCTGCTCAGTCGTCGATAGCAACATATGTGCTTATGTAGGAGGAATTCAGTGGCGTGGTACAGTGGTTATTTGGAGCAAAACTGTCCCCTGAATCCTATGTCGAGTATATACCATTATCGAGTTAAGCTAGCTGTAACCTTTATCGGGCTGAGTGATTGGCTAGCCAGCTGTAGATGTCGCTGGCGGTATAAAATTTTGTAAATGGCAGCACTGACGAGTAAAGCTGCTTTTTTATATTTAGTTAAATGGTGAGGCTCAGTGTATACGCGGCGTTTTTACAGCACAAACATTTCTAACTCTTTGGTGGAGCAATATTCACATGAAACAGTAAAAAATTATTTTCAGCAGATGTTTGCGACCGGAGTAAATTTTAGTCTGTTGCTTACTTTGACCATAGTTTTTCGGGGTGGGTTTAACAGCTGCGTATTACATGGATTTTTTTCTAGACACTGAAATACACATCTTGTCGCTATGTTTGTGGGTGCGAAATTTCCATGATAAGGTGGATAAATTCCCACATAAACGTCAAATGACTTGACGTTTTCTCGTACATTTTGTCCGACATAAACCAAAAATTAAATTTCCCAAATATATTTAAGTGTAAAAACGTAGCACTAAGCATATTTGAAAGCTGTTCATTTGTTTCAAAAATGGAAGGGTTGGAACGCGGAAACCGAATACCACATTATGCCTATATTGCATGCAAGCAATGAATGATACAGTGATTCCGCGCTCTTATCAGTGATGTCCGATACTGCACTGCAGGGGGGGGACAAGAAACTTACAAGACATCTTAGCCTAGTGGAGAATGAGCTAGGATTCGTTTAGAACCTTTCGCCGAAGTTAGTTTTATCAGGTGGAGAGGGAATTATGTAACTTTTTTGAAAGGAAAGCTCGTCTTGAAGAAGCTGACGGATCCTGTTACAGCATTTTAGTGAAACCTTCTAACATGCCGGAGTAGCCTGTCGCTAACTTTCTTCACGTTCCTGCTCTCGGCAATGCGAAAGTGACACAAATACCTGTACAAGAAGCCCGTCGTGTTCCATAGGCTACCGAGGAGCAGAATTTTATTGAACTGACAATAATGTACCGCCGTTTCCTTTCTCTCCCAACTCTGAAAGTTAAACAACGAAACATTTCATACTGAAGTGTTAAGACATTCGCCAATAAGGGCCAAATATTTTGGTGGAGAAGCGGATTTTATATTTTTACAAAACGTCATTTCATATTGCACGTCTTTTAAGGCCATGTTTTCAAAACAAAATCTCCCAAATATAATAAATATTTTAGTGGAATTTACGCCATTTATTCTGGTAGGTACTATCTAATTTTTGTATCAATAAAAATATACCACAATACCTGAAACCTACTCCAAAAAGATTGATGTTTTTATAGTTACCAACTTGAAAACCTGAAATCTCAAGCCAGTTTTATCTACCGAGTTCGATAGCGTTCACAATCCTCGACATGGATCTGGCCGACATCTCATGTTGCCAAACTGAAAATACCTTACAAAGTGCCTCTTTTCAATCATGCGTACACATGTACTGCAATGTGACAGACTGGAAGCGCTGTCAATGTAACTTTCAATAATATATTCACGGGTTGAAACATATGTGAAACCAGAACGTGAATATTTTAAATGGGCGGTTGTTTGGTACCCTCCGAAAAATATTTCAGGCTTGAAAATAACTAGTCCTTGCATACGCGTACAGGTTGTATACCACAGTTAATAATATAAATTTAGCCAAACTGCATAATATGACTTATGCCGTAGTAATAATGCAGTATTTCCTGGTATCTCAAATACAAATTTTTTGGCTTACAGTGGGGAATTCGCATGAGGAAATGCTTAACTAGTGTTTACATAAAGCTCTCTTACAGTTTCCTGAACAAATATAACTTTGTTGTCGCGATGATTATTATCACGTTGGTCCCCACGGCTATAATGACAGTTTAGACTTTATTGAACATTCATGAGCCACGTTAAAATACATGATCTGGGACATAGAGCGATGCTCTTTTTAAATCGTGTAGACCGCTCGCAGTGTTTTTATGTCAGCCTCCCAAAGGAAATGATTTTTACAAACAGTCCCCTCCTCATGAATATTATGATGCAAAGCGGGTTTACACAACCAACAAGCAAATAAGCCTAAAACCGGGTGTAAGCAAGTGTCTTCACTGTAATATCCTATGTATTTTCTAAATGCCACTCTTTATAGCGTTATCTGAACCTGCAGTAACTACTTTCAGATTTCAGACAACATGTCTTTGAAGTGTACTATCTTCTGAGGTGTGACGCCGTGTAGTTTGTAGAAATTGACCAACCTACTGAAAAACTTGGTGCCTCCAAATTCAAGATAAGTTACCGTTTAAAAGGAGGCAGCAGTTTACGCCAAAAAAAAGTCGCTACATTTCTGTAAGAACGCAAGGCTTCACTCCTCAGAGGAGAGCCTTTATATTCAGGGTCGCCAATCATAGATAAAGTTGGACGCAACGTGGATATCTGCTGGCAATTTAGGCGATTTACGAGCACGCGTGCATTTAATCCTTTAATTTACAGCAGGCGTCAGTGCAAGGAAGGAAGGAAGATGATGATGATGATGATGATAATGTAATTAAGATAATAATATTAATAATCAAATAAGGTAAAGAATTTTTGTGCTTGGATGAAAACTTATTAAATATGAACTGGAATAATTTATGAATTAGAGTTTACATCTACAGATTTGGAGGTTAAAACACAAGTAAATCAATTAAACTGAATTTATGTATGCAGGTGTTTTCAGGAAGCTAATTTAAGACAAAATATTTCAGTGAGAGAACTGGTAAGTTTCGTAGATTGCAGAAGTCCCAAAACGACGTCCTCTAAGCAACTAGAATTCATAAAAACGAGAAGTATTTTAATAGCTCTCCTGCAATAATAGGCGTTTTTCTTATATCTGTAAACAATACATAAGTATTCGTATACGCTGGTTTACGTGGCATCATACCCCGAGAAGTTTTTACAAAAATGTAATGCAAGAGAGAGACAGATACCTGCTATATACTTTTCTATTATTGTACATTTAAATTCTTGTAACCATGGTGTGTTATCGAGCTGAGATTTATATAAAATAAATAAAATTTATCCTAGCGTCGTGTTTGTTCCTAAAAGATAGGGCTTCAATAGCTGGTTCTGATTCCTGCAGCATGTAAAATTCGGGAACTAAAGATCTGCTCTTCTTCTTCTTCTTCTTCTTTTTCTTCTTCTTCTTCCTTGTTTGTTTTTGGCCAATTGGTTGGATTTCATATCTATACCCGAATAGTAAGAAAAGAGGTCATGTAAAATGCAGGAATTACATAATTAAAATTGTGGCCATTTATGTCATAATTAATTTAAATCCTGTTAATTTAGGCCTGTGCTGTTTAAGCGTGAGAATTATATAACAGATGAAGATGACAAGACAATAGCGTAACCACGTAACAGTAAATAAATACATATGTTATGGTCACGACCGAAAGAAGGTACGCTACACTTACATTTATGATGACAATTGTAGCAATTATGTCACTATCAGCTGGCGGGTGAAAAGAGCTATTTCTTTCCCCTTCTCGCTGTATCGTACACCATCATGACAAGACGTGCCCGAACATATTTTATTTTGACAAAGTGTTACAATGACTGTTGTGGGCTGATTCGAGCCCTGCACGTGTAAATACCGCAATAGGTAGTATACGTTGTCACTTAAATCATTTTGTGGTCTTTTAAAGTACAAAAAAAAAAATAAAATATGGCGGCCAGTCGCATAGCAGCCCAACCCGGTTGGCCCCAGGCGGGCCTTCCGTTGGGGTGACCTGCCCCTTGAAAAACCCCCCCCCCCCCACTTCCATTCCAAAAGGACACTCCTGATCCGGACTCTTTGTTCTTTCGCTATATAACTGCAATGGCAAGGCTGTACTGGAGAAGCGCGCTAGTCGCTCAGATATTCAAGAATTTTTTGCCTTCTGTTTAGCACGAAGCTTCAATTTTGTTCACATGAGATAGCAAACGGAACTTATTTCAAGCCAGACAATTTCATGCCACATCTTTCCATCCAGTTTATTTAAGATCTATAGGACATTAGGCATATTTCTACATTCACGTTCGTGTAAAGTGTTTTGTCTCCTCCACTTAACCCCGCTACAATTCTATACGCTATTTTGACGTCTCTTGCGCTGGTTGCGTGTTCCACCTGGTCGCGTCCTTATCATCATTCACCATAGTAATTGAGGGAGGACTTATACTTTGTTTTGTGATACCGATATTAGTTTTCGTCATATCATATCTCTTCGTGGCTCAGCCTGTGTAACCACTCTTAACAACAGACGCCCTTATCGATTGGAGCCCACAAATAGTTGGTTTTAAGTCCAAAGGACTTCTATGTAATTGAGATTTATGTTTCACACAATGTTTCTTTAAAAAGTTCTTTTCCTTTTACGCCCAGCAGAAAGGTAATATCTCATTTGTTTCCATAGAGTGACCCTGTTCAGTCATGAATGAAAACATTTTAACGTATAGTACAGAGCAGAGTCGTACAAATTCCAAGCGGACAGTTGCACGGCCGGGCCTTGTCTCAAATAAGTTTTCAATTTAACTGAAAGTTAACGAGCACATTGCCTGAAATAGCTTTATAGCTAGAGACGTAAAAGTTGAAGTCCCGTGTGTAACAAGAAAAAATCGACAACATTAAAATCTAGAAATAGAACTATTTCGAAACAGGCTAGTACTTTAGTACATCCTATTTTAACGATACCAGTCTGGACAATCAAAATCTAGATTGGCGTATTGGGCTTGTGTTCATTTGTTCTAATAGCCTCCCTGGGAATGGCACTCAGGTGCCAAAACATTTGGGAGTTTAATAAATTTGAATTGTATTTTATGCTTTGTATATTATTGCATTTTGTTGAGTGCATTCGTTGTTTGACATAGTGAATGTAAGAATATGTGCGGTATGACTAATCCAAACTAAAAATGATTTACTTGCAGCAGACTTCTTACATTCTATGAAAAACACTTAGAGTAAACGGACTCGTCATGGACTTTTCAAGGTTAAAACTGCTATTAAAATCATAAAATATATAAATAGACAGGTATCGATAAAATTCCGACAGAACTAAATCGGTCAACATGAAGTATGGGATTCATAATGTAAGTTTATTCTCTCTCTGGTACAAAGAACAAACTTCCTATCAGTGGAAGGAATCTATTATTACACCTACTTAGAAAACGCTCCCTGTCTACCTGCAATAATTCTCGAGAGCACGTATTGGTGTTGAGAATTTACACAGTTTTTTTTTATTTTATAAATATTTCATACCGTTCTTACAACACAAAACGCTGAAGCTATTATAACATGTATAAAGATCTTGTTGTTTGCAGTTTGCTTCTTGGTGTCTTATCCTAATAAAAAATTCTTGATCTTAGACCCCTAAGGTTATCTCTAGGATTATCCGATTTCCTCATATTTCATATGGGGCGTTGTGACTTTCTGTTACAAATAACACTTAAGTGTTGAAAATTCAGAATTTTTTCTGGTCGTATACCAAGTTACCAGGGTTCAGTAGGATGTGGACAGAAACTGACAGCCATTGACTCGTGACCCTTTATAAGGACGAAACTGATTAAAACAGTCTTTGGATTTACGCTGTCGTTTTCAAGTATTGCACCTTCCTGCCAACATAAATTTCTGTTTTAGTCTAGAAGTCTGAGTGTGAAGAAGACAACTTGTAATATTCGTAACATTTTCAAAGAACTTGAATTATGCCTCATTGCTGTAGGTGAATACCAGCTATCGATTATTTTTTAAATGGCTCATAATATAACACGTTGTTGCGTTACAACAATTTTATTAACTAAAGCTGTTTCTTTGTAGGTAATTTTTAAACACATAGAGCTGTACGAAACGTATAATACGGGCACACACGTCGCTGCTTTGATTACTGCTAGTCAGGTGATCTGTCTTCACCTGTTTAGTTGTAGCTAAAATAAGTGAAGATCAAGACAATTACAGTACACAATATAGCTGAGGGCGCTTTGTGTAATGTGTATTCAAACACTGGCCACTTCAAGGGGGACAATTTTTCTTGATAAACTTATAGTCACTCAGATGCTTCGCCATTTATGTATAAGCTAAGTTCCTTTTCGCGGTTATAGTGCTCCCACTCTCGATCTATTTTGAGCAAATTAAGTCAAGTTTTAGCCATTTTCTTTTGATAGAATATTTTGTGACACTCTTTGGATTTTTTTCCTGTTGTAAAAAATACGTCAAGGCAGTATGAGCATCCCAAGTAATGCCACCAGGTATACATTCTCTCCACTGGAATAAAAAGTTGTGGACGCTTTACTTTACCAAATGTTGGCAACCATTTGTCAAACACTTATAACGGAAATCGCTGCTATCATCAGCCTGATGATTACTAACACATAGCCTCGCTCAGATGTTCGCACGCTTCAATTTTTGCAATTAAGCAGACTCTTACCAATCCTGCAGTGATTTTGCAGTTTCTTGCATTTGGAGAACTTTGGTGAAGTTCGTCACTTGAAGTGATCAGCAGGGAGGGGCAGCATGAGGGAGAGCCTTCCACAAGTCTGACAAATATATACTACGTACAAACTTACTGTACACGTGAAGTCCTGTTACCTCACTATCAGTAAACCATCCATTGGCCATCTGCTCAACATTGCCCTTAATCTTTCTCCAATTCTGTTCCCAGTCAGGTACATATGTTTATCCCCGGATATTTTTTACATTAATACGAATTAACTGAATACTTTGAAGCCTTATTATTGAACTCAGTTCATTGCATCTCCCACTCACTGCACAGCAGAATTAGGAGTACGAGAGACGCCGAAAGCTTATTGGTCCGGACTGTCATCACTTTTTCTCTACTGAAATTACTCAGACGAAAACTCTGATTATGAGGACTTGTTAGCCTCTGCTTCCTGACGAGCGGGATTAGTTTCTCCGCTCCGAGGACCTCCAAACTGATTGGCGATCCAAACCGCCAACTCCAACTCATATCCTCTCACGGGATACCAGTTTTCGTCCACGGCCAGACGTAGGCGTCAAAATCTTACCTTTTTCGTCCAAGAGATAAAACGGTAGCTCTCAAGCCAGTCGAAAATTTTATCCGTTTTCGTTCACGAATGTTAACACTTTGCCGACCGGATGGTCTTTTAATTAAATGCCCCCAGTTCCCGGACTTTTAAACGCTTCTAATATTCAACCACATAATATATTCTTACTTACGGTTTGACACTGTAGATTAC
>Ga0123355_10018742_pt1 | contig 10996 bp, 6 predicted proteins | sample TergutEmb28metaG_3_FD_89872 | JGI IMG/M metagenome (GOLD analysis project Ga0123355, IMG submission 89872) | Embiratermes neotenicus P1 segment gut microbial communities from Petit-Saut dam, French Guiana - Emb289 P1 | ecosystem: Host-associated > Arthropoda: Insects > Digestive system > Gut ...
AAATCCCCCCCCCCCCCCCTTAATATTCTTACTCTTCTCAATTGGCTAACTGTTTAAATCCCACTCCTGCTTAATAGAATCAGCATTTCAAATTTGAATACTTTGTTTCTATTGGCTCAGTTACGTAACACTGTTCCGTATCGCACTAGTATAATCGCCCCGTGTCTTACTAGTCTTCTCTGTCTCTCTGTCACCCTCTCACTCTCTCTAACCCTCTATCCCTGTAAGCTGCTATACAAATCCATTACACTCGCCATTCCACCCAAACTAAATTACTAATTAAAAAAAAATCCAACCAGTCTATCAAATGTGTAACTTTAACAGCTCATAAACCTTAAAGTAACTATAACGGTTATAACCTTATTATGTAGATTCGGTGACTCTCTGCGTCCACCACTTGTTTTCATTTCAACCGAATAATGCGCCCTCTGTAGGAATGTCTTGAAACAAAAGAGTGAACCACTGCACCAGACAGGATAATAATACAACGCGAAGCGAAAGTATAGACCAAATCTAGTTGTAAAGAAGGAAAAACGAATTGCCGCGTTGTTCTCTAGATCCTTAGTGTTTTAATGGGAAAATCTGCACCGCGTCCGTTGTTAATGAAAGAGAATCGGCGGTGTCGCCATTTTAAAGAAACGGCATTGTAACTTGCTGTAACCTGGACCCCTTTCCAACTCAATGGATTGTTGGATCACAACATAAGCGACCGTTTACAAAAGAAATAGGAAATGAGAGCATGTTTAGAAACCAAATGTGAAAGATAAATATCTTTTTCTGTTTTGTCTTAAAATTTGTTACACACTGTTAAAGAGCTTGATGTATACGCATCGAGAAAAAAAAAAAGAACCTTTGAAAAACAAACAACTTTCCTTTTATTCTTTTTGGTCTGTACGTTTAGAGTTAATGAAAAGTGCTCGTGCATGTGATTTGTAATAAAATGTTTCGGGACTTGTGTTCGAAGAAGGTATGTACATTTTACTGTAAAATGTTGACAGACAACTACACTTATCGGCCTTCTGAAGACTGCTCGTCTTCTGCGGTTAGTGCGGGTCGCCCGCAAGATTGACCGTTACTCAGAGTATGGCGCCGCTGTGCTTCTGCTGCTCATGGCAACGTTTGCCCTCATCGCTCATTGGTTGGCCTGCATTTGGTGAGACCGCGTTCTTATATTATTTCTTATTATTCATGTTTGTGTATTGTGTAAACTATTGCCTGTTGTCGCAGTCATATACAGTCACGGAAACAAATCTCACTGAAGTTTCGCTTTCTTCCCTTCTGGACCACACAGTGCTGCCTTGTGTGACAAATGACGAGGGCCTTAGAATCCCGAGTTGCTCGCCGTGACGCTTCGAGACACTGCCATTTTGTTCTAAGTGTATCTGGATAACATTTGCATCTTGACATCTCGTGATGCGTGTGTCTCACAGACCTGACGATAGGTACACGTACATTTCCAAGCGATTTCAAATTAAATTGTAGGGCAAAAAAAACTTGCTTTATTTTAATTTTACGTTCTCGTTGGACATCTGGAGAAATTGAACCTTTCTGAAGTTTGGGTCTTCAGCGGTCATTGGTTTCGAGCTATCGAATCTTCGAGTTTTCATAATTTGGTAAAATCTGTACCGCGCGCGACTCTTTCGAACACGTTATCTCTGGAACGGACTGAGGTAGAGAAATAATGAGAGCTCTCTGTTTTAAAGATCATAGTACTTGTTAATTATATCTTATTTAAGTATAGAGACACTGACTGTGATTTTGAACCTCTTTCGCAACTCCGGCGTCAGATAAAAATAGCGCGAAATTCAAGATCTTAAGCTTTCATAGTGGTGCGGGTTAGGTCTTCGTTCTTTTGGGATGTGGCGCTGCGTTAATGGGTGTTATGTGCCCTACGTTTCGAGACAACTTAGTGGTCTCATCTGAAGGGATCACGTGTAAAGTGACGCGGCTACATATCCCAGAAGAACGAATACCACATCACAAAATTCCTTGATTCCGTCCATACAAAACGCTTTTTATAATACAGTGGGTGCACAGCAAGGCGGATACACGGACAGTTTCACGCCATATCAGTCCGTGTTCGGCGAAAACTTCATATCTACTGGCAGTATCGGTTGCATACTTATATTTGTATGAGGTGTCTGAGGTATGAAAGTCCAAAATTGGGAAGAACAGGCAAAAAAAAAAGTAGAATGGTGCTAAGTAAGTAAAGCGAAAAGAAAGAACTTACAGTGCAACATTAAAATTTTACTTTTAACATTACTTACTTCTTTTGTTCAGGTGATTTTATCAGAAATTTGAGAAGCAAAGGAGCAGACTATGGTTGATATTTCTTTCTTGATATTAAAATAAAAGCATTTGGTGAGAGAGACATTTCTGGTCATCTCCTCCCTCAGTTCAGTCTGTGTTATAAAGCTTTTTGTTTGCTTGCATGATCGTCTCTGCTAATCAAGGCAACTGTACTCATAGCAATTTTGACAACAGAATAAGCACTACACACAATATTTGTGAGCCAGTGAGACATTTTTGTCCCAAAATATTGATCTTTCTTCTACACATTCTTGCTTGATGCCCATGCAAGCAGTACTGGAAAACTAACCAGTTTATTTGTTTGTGCCTGTAAGATCAGTTTCCATTACTGTTTCTGGATGCTCCTTAAAACCTTTGAGTATTATTTATATTCACAGAGACACATGTTATGGTGTTGCAGGTATGCTATTGGGAATGCAGAGCGTCCTCTGCTCCACAGCAGAGTGGGTTGGCTGGACATGCTAGCAAATGACACTCACCAGTTCTATGGTGTCAACAATACAGGCGGGCCATCCATTAAGGTACATCCACCACCCCATAAGTCAGTGGCACTGAAGCTAAATTGAACCGTATACTTTGGTGAATACCCTCTCCTGGGATGTGACACTGTGTAGCCTCGCACTGTGGTCTGGTAATACGCTACAGCAGAAGCCATTGCCATGAGAACCTCAAAGCTCACTTAAATCAGTCTAAACTCAGCTACATAGGACACAGTCCTGTAGAGTCTGTTAGTTTCTTGATGAATTAAGAAATTCCCTGGTTTGTAGAACCAGAAGGTTTCTTGCTGCATTGAGCAGCATCTGCCAGTGGCGTGCTCAGGAATTTTGTTTGGGGGGGGGGTTCAAAAAATTCAGTTGAGGACAGAGGACAGAGAGAATGGGGATCTGGGGGCAGTAGCCCCCTAGTCAGGGGTTCTGGAGGAAGCTGTAATTTGGTATAAGAAATTTCATTTCCTAAAGTAAAATTTTCTTAATTTTTGGTACTTTAAGCCAATTTATGATGACAACCAATTTATTTGTCATTGCTAATGTAAAACAATTGCAAACCTAGGTAGTTTAGAATTTTACTGCCTTTTTTTCTGAACATCTTGGGGTATTGGCATCCTAAATTCAGCAATTTTTAACAGTTTTCACATTCGGGTTGAGTTTGGCACGATTTTGGAGGGCCTTCGGAATTTCGGGGGATGTTTGAAACCCCCAAACTCCCCACCCCACCCCCTCGGTACACCACTGGCATCTGCCACTATTCCCTATTCTAAACCAGATGAATAACAACCACATCCATGCAGCTTATTCTTTGAGACCTACTTTAATATTTTTCTCCCATTTCTGCCTAGGTCTTTTACAAGTGTTCTCCTTCTTTCAGATCCTACAACCAAAGTTTATTTACATTTCACTTATCTTCTGTGTTATATGCATGTCTCATCCACCTTATTCTCCTTGATTTGATCATCCTACAGCAATTTGTGAGTACAAATCATGAGGCTCATGACACAGTGTTCTCCAACATTCTGTCACATTCCATCTCTTCGGGCCCTTAAATTTGCATCCAGGACTCTACACATCACTTTTGATGAAGCTGAAATATTCAAAATAAAAAGTTATGTAACATCAAGTAACAGACAAAAGTGGTGGGTACATGAAACGTAAAGTTTTGACAGTTACCTGCATGCAAAGGCACACCTTCGGTAATACATTACAACAGTCTATTGGCAAGTATTGTCTGATGCTGTCAGTACCTCATGCACTGTACTGAACTATACTTTCTTTACTGCAAGCATCTTGTTTGTGTTCTGAAGGCAAATTTGCAGCTGTGTTAGGAAAGATTATGAACTTCAGCATGCTGGAAACCACAGATTACTATACTTTAATAAGTACCGTAAAATTGTTTGTAAATATGTAATCTTCATATTAAGCCCATGAAATTAGTAAAAGTGAAATAACACTGTTAAAGAGAATTCTACCAATTTCTGTTGTTTGGATGCACTTTATTTTATTTGAAGTCCCGTATAATTTTATTCTACACATATTGTTAACACCATACACTAATATTATAATCGCATATTTATAATATATCTTACCATTTACTACCAACAAATTTAAATGTTAAATTTTTGCTCCATATATATATATATATATCTGTGTGTGTGTGTGTGTGTGTGTGTATGTGTCCTTTGTATGTCAGTACTCCCTGAGGATGGCTATAAGAAATAGCCAAAACATTTTGGAGTATTCTCTGATATACGGATAAGTGAATTTGCAGTCAGCAGCATTACTGCCACAGTTGCTGTTGTATAAGAGAATATTTACCTGTGCACTCTGAGGATTTCAGCTGTTAGTATTGTCTCAGGATGTATGTCATGGATATTTCTTTTCCTCAGTTATATTAAATTTGAATTCAAAAATTCCATTTTGCTAAAGGTAATGAGATATTCTTTTGTTTATAGTCACGGTATATCACTGCCCTCTACTTCACATTCAGCAGTCTGACGTCGGTGGGATTTGGCAATGTAGCACCAAACACTGATGCAGAGAAGATTTTCACAATCTGTGTCATGTTGGTCGGATGTAAGTACCCACTGTTGTATCACAGTGAGCTCATTCACAAACCAGCATCTTTGCTACAAAAGAGCACTAACCATTGAGAGAAGAAGTTAGAGTGTTCTGTTTATTGCTTTGGCCCAGATTGTTTCTTTAGCCTAGTGTTTTGCCTTTCCATTGACTAAAAAACAAGTGGATATTTTGTATTAAATTGTCTACATTAAAAAATGGCTGGTAACCTCAAAGTTTTGATGGGGAGTTATATTTCACTAGTAGTAAGGTCCTTTTCACTTAAAGCAGTTGAGACACAGTGTCTTGTTGTCTTATGTCATCAGTTAGCACAAAGACTTATTCCAGGAAGTTCTCATTCGTTTGATGAATAAAATATGTGTTTGTCGGCAGATGACATGCAAGTTCTCATTCCACTGGTCTCAGACTCATTTAATGGACTTTTCTCACACCTGTTCCATGTTATGTAAATGACTATAGGAGCAGAATACTAAGAAAAAACTAGATTGATTGAGAAATGGTCATAATTCTTAATCCTCACTTTTTTTACAGCTCTTATGTATGCAAGTATATTTGGGAATGTCTCGGCAATTATCCAGCGGTTGTACTCAGGCACTGCCCGTTACCACACTCAGATGCTGCGTGTACGTGAGTTCATTCGTTTCCACCAGATCCCGAACCCGCTGCGACAACGCCTGGAGGAATACTTCCAGGTGAGCCATCACTGCTAACTCTAAAAATACCCACTCATCTACAGTTCCTTCATAAAATACTGTGTACTAATACAGGGTTATTGAAGAATTTTTCTAAAGTGATACTAGATGTTCAGTATTTGATCTAGTGACCAGTATTACATATTACTGCAAATGCTACATATTCAGTGTTCAGAGGAAGTGCTGGAAGTGCTTTCCACCTTGTTCTTGACATGCAGTGACTCTTCTCACTTTATTGCCAAACACTTTATGTGACGTTCAGCCATAATAGACTGTAAATAAATTTCAATTTTAAGTTAGCGATACTTTTTGGATTATTCTCATACACTTTGGACTTGGCTGCTCCCCATAGAAGACAGTCTGTTGTGAGAGGTTGGGTGAACACTGCCAAGTGCAAATGCTTCTTGTAATTAGTTGTTCTTCAAAGACGTCTTCCAATAATTCAGTTAATTCGTTTAATATCTTCCTTGTATGACTGATGGATAAAGGGGGACAAAGTTTGCAGACAATGAATTTGGTTCTCAAATAAGAGCCTTATCGTTAACACTGATAAAACAAAGCCAACATTATTTCACTTTAACAAAACATGTAATTTAGTTAAGCCTAAAATAGTTTTTAAAAATGTTGAAATTAGTTACACATCTGTAGTGAAATTCTTAGGAATTAGTATCTCCAGTAGTCTAAAGTGGAATACCCACATTTGGTTTTTATCCTGAATGTTCAATAAGGTATCCTATATGATCACATCACTGAGAAGTGATTTAGGCTTATGTATGTTAAGAAGTATATATAATTTACAAAATTTCAGTCTTTGATAAGGTATGCCATAATTTTATGCACTGGGGAAGTAGAGAGTGTGAAGATACTAAAAATACAAGAAAGGGTACTTAGTGCAATTAAAGGGATTAATAAAAGACAGTTTTTTAGGCAAATTTTTAAACAGTTAAAGATTCTCACAGTGACCGCTTTATATATCTTTGAGGTGTTGTGCTACCTTAAAAGAAACATTTATTGAGTAGGAATTTAGACATTTATGAATACAATGTGAGAAGAAAATTTGATTTATATGTTCTAATTTGTAATACATTGCTGTTTAAGAGGAGTGTGATACACATGGGAGTTAGATTGTACAACAAGATACCAACTAAAATACAGCAAGTGGAAAGTTTTAGGGATTTTAAACTAAGATTAAAGTTGTTTTTGCTGGATCATCCTTTTTATTTGTTAAATAAGTTTACAATAGAACCAGTAATTAATAACACAAGTAAAACAAGACAAATATAGGATTTATATTTTATTGTAAAAAATTAATATTATATAATTAGGTTCATTTATTGGGATAAATAATCACACTTGTGTAGTTGAGCAATGATTCTTCTAGGCTTGTTGACTGAACTTATGTAATTCTTGTAAAATGTTTGTGAATCTTTGTTTCTTTCCTCTTTTATGCTTTGTTTTGACTTGTCCAAGTGCCATACATGCAGCAAGTGGATGATGAATAAATTAATTAATTAAAATAAATAAAAATGTTTAGAATCAACTGTTTCAGTAAAAAAATGTAGGGTCAGTGATGTGACTTCTTGAAGTTGCCATAGACGTGCATATATTGTCTGAGTGTGAAGGCTTGTCAACAGTTTCACTAGGATTTTCCATACAACACAGGCATGTGTTTTTCATGTTGAAATGGTATGAGAGGTGGAGCCACACTTTGTCAATGAAGAATGTCACATTGCAAATATTCGCTACATTTTGGGTAATAAGATTTGTAAACCAGTTAGAGGAATTCAGCCTCTTTAATAATAATCTGCACATTTCTGTTGCTGTACAGTTGATGCATCATTAGAAAACAACTTCAGTTTATTCTTGACAGCTTTTAGATTCAAGCTGTAGCTGAGTCTAACTTGTTGGATCAATTGCATGAGTGCTTTTTTGGGTGGGGAGGGGGACATACTTTGCAGTAGGCGGCCAGATATGCCATCTAACTTTTCCTGAGATGAAGGAAATATGAAACAAAACTTATCTAGTCATGGTCACAACATAAGTAACCTGAACTGTCATGTGGTATTCTGTAATACAGTTTTATTTCAGAAAAGTGTGGTTGATATGGTTATCAAACTGTACAACAAAGTGCCAGAAAGTACAAAAAAATTGTGTAACTTTAAACTCTTTAAAAAAGATTAAAATCCTTGCTATTGAGCCATTCCTTTTATTCAGTTGATAAGTTTTTACAGCTTTCAATAAAATTGGTTTGTAATGTATGTTTGTCAGCTTCGTCAGATTAATATTGTGATATCACACCATGGTGTTTTGTTGTCTTCGACTGTGTGTGATAATAATTGTTTTATCACACCATATAGATAACTACTTCATGGTTGTTTCAGTTTGAGACTTTGTATGTACATTGTAATATATAGAGTTGGATAAGCCCAAGGTTACATATAGTAACAATACGGAGATATAGTAAGTGAAATGAAATGAAATTAGATAAATCAGAAGGTCTTATTGATCTGGAAGTGCCTTGAACAGTGCCAGTTTCCTGGAATTTTGTAGCTAAATCTTGGACAGTGTTGTAATGAGGCTCTGCTATACCCATAAATTGGTATCTGAGTTCTTGCTGCACTGAATGAATTTACTTTTTACCATTTTTAGGCACCATCTCTATTAATAACACTCTTATTTCAATGACAACACTCCTGATATGATCACAGTGCTACTGTCTCTACAGATAAATAATACCATAGTGCAGCTATAAACAAAGACAATGCTTTTGTGGAGATACTCAGAAAATCTGCAGCACTGCAGAAATGAATATGTGTTAAAACTGTGGCTTGTGAAGTGAATATATTACCACTGTGCAGAAACTTTTCAGTTACTCTGTACATGCCTTCATTTCAGTGCCAGGTTGAAACATTTTCTGCAAGGTATCCAATAGAACTGAAAGGGTTTCAGCAAAGTTTCAGATTTTTTATGTATCAGTGCTGCAGCAAATAAATGGTAAAGGGTCAGAATTGCATTACCAATACTTTTTCCCTTTTTTCCAGGCCAATTGAATGAGTTAATAACACCTCCCTAGCAGCAGACACACATTGCTCCTTTCATGTAACTGATAAATGATAATTACTCTTAAATGCAAAACATCATTTATTTTGGTTAATTAGAAACCTTAATTTCTACAGCGAAGGGAAGCCATTTGGATTTTTTGAAACTAATTTATTTTTATCTGCAGTTACAGCAACAGGCCAGGTTAAGGGGGAATGTAAAGTTGTCCTGAATTACTTTCCTCTGTGCTGGATATTTGTCTGACAATTTATGTTCTTATAACCTTGGCTGCCAAGTATTTAAGGTAAATGTACAGAAACAAGACTATAGCTGTGGTATTAAGACAGTGTTAACACACATCATAACACAATGTGTGTGGTCCCAAATTGTGCTGTGGCCTTGGTAATGTAAGATTGTTAAACTTGCTGAATGCTTACAGCATGCCTGGACATACACAAATGGTATTGACATGAACAGTGTACTGAAGGGATTTCCTGAGTGCCTTCAAGCCGACATCTGCCTGCATCTCAACAGGAATCTGCTGACTAACTGCTCTGCCTTCGCGGGAGCCTCACCCGGCTGCCTTAGGTATTCAGCATAGAGAGAGCACTCAGCAGTTAACTTTTTTGAGCTAAGTGAGCAATTTAACATATTATGAGTATGTAATGATGAGTTTTGTGGTTTAGGTGATCACCTAGTGCCTTTAGGATAGTGAAATTTAGGCTGCTATAGGCAGGGAACATGTGGATGATGGACAATGAGATGGGAGGATAATATGTATTAAGATGAATGTTATGGAATTGGGTTCTGAGATTGGGATGCAGGTGAAAGTGTCTCAGCCCCATATCCAATGGCAGGTATTCATTTAATTGGTGTGGACCTGCAGATTATGTTACCAGTTACGTTTTCTTTGTGGCACCATGTTCTGGATTATTCTACATCAGCTGTATAAGTTCTTAACAATCTTGTGGTACATTTGTGCATCATGGACCACAGTGTTTGTTTTGAAGTTTTGAGTAAGGATATTGTTCTTGGTTGTTTAAAAGTTTTCAAGTAAGTAATTTTTTTTTGGGGGGGGGGACCATTGATTTTATTCTTTGCATGCTAATTCTTGGTAATAAATTGTTGGAACTGTGTAAAGTTTAAAAAAGAGGATGATCTGATCTCTTTCACTGTTCAATTGTTTCTTTTGTAATAGATTTCTACTTAATTGGAAGTATGTTACACCCTTGTTGGACAAGTCATAGAAAACCTGACAAGTTAGGATGTGGAAGTAACTGCCCACAGACCAAATTTTGGAGAATTAGTCAGTTACAGAAGTGCTTCAAAAAAACAGGAAATTCATACAAAAGTACATCAGGTGCTCAGAGCTACTGGGATCTTTCTTTGTCTTACAGGGCCTTGTCATTGAAGTTTAAAACAACACATGCGCCGCCAGGAGACACACTTGTGCACAGGGGTGATGTGCTGACATCACTCTATTTCATCTCGAGGGGCTCAATTGAGATCCTTAAGGATGACATTGTTATGGCCATCTTAGGTGAGTCCTGGTCCTAGGGCTGGCCACTACACTGCTTCATCTGATTCCTCAGTTGAACGGTGTCTCATTGCCTTTGCAGGATTCACAACTTTTTATGCCATGTTTAAGGGTATGTCACAGCATTTGCCACTACAACCTGAAAATTTCATCCAGGGCCTCCCTAATATGAAGCAGCTGTATAAACCACTACAACTTGATATTCTCTTGTATTCAGAAGATGTTTGTTATAAATCTGGATAGAGATGCTGGCTCTCCTCACTGAGGCTTTCTGTATCTTATACAGGTAAATGCTGGGAGAGTACATGAAAGTTGGCTATGATCACTTTAAACTGCTTTATTTCCACTGCTACAGAATTTGTGTAGTTGGCAGCTACAATGGAAGAACCATGTATACCAGCTTTACTTATGTTTGGCTCTTGTGTTTGAATAGTCTGTAAGCAACAGGAAGTAAATCATTTGAGAATATAAGCATTAGTGAAATGACAGTGGTACTGATTTTATGTACATAGTGTATACTGGGGGTTGTTGCTTGTTTAATAGATATAACTGGAACTGTTATCCACTTCGTTGCACTTGGGCAGTTCACAATGCTGTAGGACCTCTTGCAGTCAGGCAGTGATCCAAATGTTCATGCCATCTTGAATTGTGACTTTAATATTATATTCCTCGACCAGCCTCGTGGTCTAGTGGTCAGAGTCTCTGACTACTAATCAAGAGGTCCTGGGTTCGATTCCCGGTTCTACCGTGGGAATTTTCCCTGAAGGGGAGGATTCCCGCGGTGACCATGGTCTGGGTAGGTTAGTAGAAATTAGGTTTAAGGGTCCTCCTGGCACTACATCCTCCTA
>Ga0123355_10018743_pt1 | contig 10996 bp, 9 predicted proteins | sample TergutEmb28metaG_3_FD_89872 | JGI IMG/M metagenome (GOLD analysis project Ga0123355, IMG submission 89872) | Embiratermes neotenicus P1 segment gut microbial communities from Petit-Saut dam, French Guiana - Emb289 P1 | ecosystem: Host-associated > Arthropoda: Insects > Digestive system > Gut ...
CTAGTTGAAGGTGGGCATCTTGATATAACCGAAGAAAACGCCCTTGACAACAACACAACGAGGTACAATATAACCGATGAAGGTCAATCCTCTCTTGACTTTTTCGAAAAAAACCTACCATGGTCAAAGCGTAAAGCAATTGATAACTATATTTCCGAAAATAAAGGCAAAATAAAAAAAGACTATGAAAATATCGCCACATACTTTCCAAATATGGAAAACGATGAATTTAGGGTTAAATGTGGTGTATACGAAGATACACGAGCTCTCTTGGAACTGGTAGTCTCTGTTGACACCCGTGAGCAAGCCAAGCTTATACAATCCAACTGGCGAGCCAATGCAAGTGGGCTTTATCAGCGGATTATAGAGGCACTTACGGTTCAAAAGAATGAAGAATGAATCATCCTTTTGTAAATATCTCGTTGAATTTTTGCTAGTTCCAGGGCTTTTTTGGTGCTACCACGGTTTTCGTGAAATTCTTCTAGAATTTCGCAGTAATCCAAAGCATCGGTAATATTGTACCTGTTTACTAAATAAGGAATTGTTACAGTTTCAAGGTATTCGTGGGATGCATATTCACGGATGGTGATTAGATGATTAATAGAGTTGAACATTACATTGTAGTATTCATTTGCACTTTCTAACCCTTGACTTAGCAACTCCTTACACTGAGCAAATCGCCTAAGTGCTACCAGACAGCGGGCTTTGTAATAAATGTTCACGAAATCGCTTTGGGTTTTATTGAAGTATTCGTCGGCTTCTAAAAAATAGTCATATGCTGTTTCCCAATTTTTTTCTTTTGCATATGCGGAACCAATATTATGCAGTATCACAGCAATGTATCGTTCGTGAGAAATTTTTCTTGCATTCGCTAGACATTTTTCAAGTATCTCTTTGGCTCTTACTGTATCGCCTATGTCGATGCAGTTAAGAGCCATTTTATTATCTAGATCAAGGCTTGTGGTTGTTGTTTTATTATCATTGTAGGCTTTGTATGCATTATCAAGCATCGCCATTGAGCTAAAAGGCTGCCCAAGCCTCGTCAAGCAGCGAGCTATGCGGTAGCAAAGGCTACCGTCAGGTTTTTCTTGTATTTCATATGCTTTGAGTAAAAAGTCGAGCGGCTCTTTTGCGCGATCTTCGCCGATACACATGTAAACCCAACCCATATTGTAATAAAAGTGATACTGGTTTTCTTGATTCATTTCATTAGTATTTAAATTACACAAAAGGATTTCAGCCTCTGCGTAGTTTTGCTCGGCAAGCAGCAGGCTTATGTCGAAAAGCTGATAAAGGGTTGCTAGATCACTTTCAAAAGGAAGGGCAGTTATATCACTCAAACCTTTTTGCAAAGTCCTTGCTTCTACCAAATGACCGTCCAATATCAATTTATGCCAGATATAGAGCCTCTCTTTAAACCCCTCCCCTTCTCCCGGCAATAATGGTGCGGACTCAACTCCTAGGGCTTTTTTTATTGTTTTAAGAATATCGCCGTTTACAACTGCCATGCCTTGTTCTATACGGCAAATGGTTGAGGTACTTACATTTATGTCATGTGCTAAGTTTTCTTGAGAATATCCTTTAGCTTTTCTTATTTGCTTGATTTTTTCACCAACTGTGAGCATGGTTTCACCTACCTTGATCGAAATTTTCATAAAACCATATGAACATGGGGAGATTATGCGTGTATTTTGTAGTTTGTGCAATATTTATGTGTTGAAACATCACATCGCGTGGGTCATGATATACATATACTTTTAAGGGGGTCATCATGCCGATAATCGAAGTAAAAGATCTGGTTCGAGACTATACAGTCACAAGTGGGCTTGTACGACGTAATAAGAAAATCGTAAATGCTGTTAGGGGTATTAGCTTTGATGTTGAGCAAGGCGAGATTTTTGGCTTACTTGGTCAAAATGGTGCGGGAAAGACAACAACGATAAAAATGCTAATAACAATGCTAGCCCCGACCAGTGGGACTTGTAAGGTACTTGGATATAACACCTTTGGGCAAGAAAAACATATTCGCAACAGGATTAATTTTATTTTTGGCGGTGAATATGGTCTTTATCGTCGTTTATCTGCAAGGGATAACCTAAAATATTTTGCCAACCTATATAAAATTCCGCTAAACACGCGTGACAATAGAGTAGACGAATTACTCGAATTGGTTGGGCTCACCGATAGAGCAGATACCCGAGTAGAAACATTTTCCAAGGGAATGACGCAGAGGGTACAGATTGCTCGTGGACTTATTAATAATCCCGAAGTGCTGTTTTTGGATGAACCAACTGTAGGCCTTGACCCACTTGGAGCTGAAACTTTGCGCAAAATCGTAAAAGAAGCCAATGAACGAGGCACAACAATATTGCTGACCACTCACAATATGTACGAAGCAGACGAACTCTGTGGACGCATTGCTATAATCAAAGATGGAAAGTTTCTAGCTTTGGATACACCTGCCAATATCAAAGCTAAAACCGCTTCTGAAACTGCAATAGAAATCACCCTAACAAAGAAGCCACAGGATATAGAAAAACAGCTTTCTGCTATAGACGGGGTCACGAATGTGAAAACCACAGAAAAGGATGGCATTACAGACTTGCGAGTTTCATGCATGAGTTCAGATATAACAGGACGCATATTGGCAGCCATAGACCCTGCCACGATTAAGGCATTCAAAAACGATGAAACAACCCTAGAAGATGTATATATCCAGCTTGTGAAGGGAGCAGCCAAGTGAAGTCAGGAAGCGTAATTATCACATCTATGATTTTACAAATGAAACAGACATTTGCCCGTAATATGTTCAAATATTGCATGTTGGTTGCCCCGATACTAAGCACTATTATCTTGGGTGAAATGTATCGTCATGCTCCACAGGAGGATTTTATAGCATTTGTTGTACTAGGCAGCGGGCTTTGGAATTTATGGGGTGCGATTGCGTTTTCTTCTGCTGGTGACATAAATCGGGAGCGGTATAGCAATACCTTGAGTATGATTTTTACCGCTCCTGCGGATTTCAGGCTTATTTGGCTTGGAAAGATTTTTGGCAATACCATACTTTCGATTTGTTCGTTTTTTATTTCGGTGATATTCGCGATGTTGCTATATCGGATTCCTGTACAGGTGTATAACTGGGGTTTGCTTGCGCTGGCTTTTATATTAACAATTTCATGCTTTATCATTATCAGCGTGTTTATTGCTTATTTACTTACGCTTTCTAGACGTACGACTCTTTTTATGAATTGCTTGGAATTCCCATTTATTTTAATTTGCGGTTTTGCATTCCCAGTAGAAATGTTACCAACACCCATCATGTATCTTAGTTTTATTTTCCCACCGACCTGGGCGGTTAAGCTGCTCAGGAGCAGTGTGGCGATTGGCGCACCGGATTATTTGCAAATTCTAATATGGCTGTTGATTACATCTGCAGGGTTTGTACTACTTTCGTCTTTACTATATAAAATTATATACAAACAGGTTAAAGTACTTGGCACATTGGATATGGCATAAGTGGTATGAAAGCATACCATGTAATCCGCTAGGAGGTTGTTATGCAACGGTTTTGCTCGCAAGTTTGGTTATATGCAAAAGTTAATCAAGCCAATATAGACTGGGTCGAGTTTTTGGTTTTCCGTGTAGGTGTTTCCATGCTTACGCTTATTTTTTATGTGCTAATTGCATCATTCACCACAGGTGAAATTGATTTAGCTCGCTGGGTAGTGGGTAATGCCTTTGTGCTTTGTACCTACGAATGCATCCATCTTATAGGTGTAAGCTTTAATGGAGAACGCTTCAATGGGCGGTTACGGTCTATCATTGTTTCACCGACAAGCAAGCTTACTGTACTGATGTATACGGGAACGTGGGCTGTTTTTTCTGCTTTTCTTACGATTGGAGTCGCTTTTCTTGCAGGTGGATTAATATTCGGGGTTGATTTTACAGGTTTCAATGTGGCTGCTTTTCTTATCAGCATAGCAATAACAGCCTTTGCCTGTGTTGGGCTTGGGCTGCTTATGGGTATCTTTGCACTTATCACTGATTCTATGTATTTGATACTCAATGCGGTAGCAATGCTGATTATGATTTTCTCTGGAGCAAACTTCCCAGTGGATCAGCTGCCACGCCCCGCGCAGTTATTGGCAGCGATAATGCCCGTTGGACGTGGGATTACCGCTGCCAATACGTATTTCAATGCATCAATTGATATAGGCTTTTGGCAGTTGGTAGGAGGAGAAGCATCGTTGGGGGTTGTGTTTGTACTACTCGCATTTGCTCTTATTAAATATATCGAAAAAGTAGCGATCCGCAGAGCTACTCTTGAAATATAAACTTTGCTAGTTTCTACCAACATCCCCATCCCCTACCCCGAGGTAGTTATGCTTCTTAGTATATGCAATTACGTCATCAACAGTACTAAATGCAACAGCCGTAAAGGTATCTGCCGCACCGTAGTACATTGCTAACCTTCCTGTTTTAGCATCTACAAGTGTTGCACATGGGAAACATACCCCTGGGACAGCACCAGCCAATTCGTATTGCGTCTCTGGGGTCATCAAGTAATTTCTACAACGATACAGTACTTTTGAAGGGCATTCCAAATCAAGAATCGCACTTCCTACGCTGTATACAAAACCATTACAAGTAAGCATTACGCCATGATAAATGACCAACCATCCTTCACTGGTTTCTATTGGGATTGGTCCTGCTCCGATTTTTAGCGATTGCCAACCTCCGGCTACCCTCATTATATTTCTATGCTTGCCCCAGTATTTCATATCTGGGCTTTCTGATAAATACATATCTCCAAAGGGTGTATGACCATTATCACTTGGTCGGCTCATTAATACATAGTTACCATCAATTTTTCTTGGAAAAAGCACCCCGTTACGATTATATGGTAAAAACGCGTTCTCTAGTCTTATAAAGCTTTTAAAGTCCTTTGTTTTACCCAACCCAATCGTGGCTTGCCCAACATGGGAAGTACACCACATGATGAAATACTCATCATCAATTTTTACTAGGCGCGGGTCATATGCATAACCGGGTTGAAAGGGTTTACCTTCTTCGTCTACCCACTGGATGGGATCGTCTTCTATATCCCAATTGATACCATCAGAACTTTTACCAAAATGCAAATTCATGTGGACTGCCTTATTATCACATCGGAAAATACCTACAAAACCTTCCCCATACGGTATTACAGCAGAGTTGAAGATACGCGATGTACTGGGTGTTGGATTCCACCCGATAATCGGATTGTTACTATACCGCCAAAATACTTCATTATTGCCTGCTGGGCGGTCTTCCCATGGCATGTTTGGGATTGCGTTGCCGATGATTTTTGTCATGTGTTTCTCTCCTTATTATATATTAATAGTACCCGTCAATTACATCTTTAACAGTCGCAGCCCAATCCATTAGATTTTGAGGCTTGTAAGTAACTGTGCTTATATCTTTAATCACAAACTCATAAGGACAGCCGTATTTTTGGCAAATTTTGATTACATTTATGATTTCCTTGCGGGTTGCCTCCTCATCAAAATTGCCCGATACATGAGCCGGGTTAGGTTTATGGGCGAATACATAATCTTTGCCTATTTGCTCGGCACAGACTTCGGCATTTGCCCAAGGGCTGATTCCGATTTTGCGTAGATTAGGTATGGTTTTGAGTGCTTGGATTTTATTATCAAGTGCTTCACAACAACCATAATACACTAATCCAAAATCCGCCATCAGTGGCTTTACATATTCAAGTTCAAACTCTTCAAACATTTTCGGCGAAACTTCTGTAAAAAGCTGCGCCATTGCACGAAACCAGGTCTTTTTCATAGGTGCTGGTTTTGGCTTGGTTAGAACATCCAATACCCCCACTCCAAAATCAGAAACATAGGGCGGGGTGCAATGTACATTTGAAACATCTGAATCAAAAAGTCCTAATTCTTCCATTTGTGTATATGTTGTACGTGCAGCATCTGTGAACTTTTTCATTATTGCATGAGTAAATTCTGGTTCGTAAGCAAGATCTTCTAATACCCGAGTCACACCACGATACCTGGGAATCTGATCCCAAGGTGCGTGATAAACATAATATCCTTGAAGCCTTACAGGCAAAACCCCATCGAGGATATCATTTGCCCAATGTAGTCGCTCGCGGTCAGTTTCAGGATGAGCTGTGAGCACAGGCATATGCAGTGCATCCACTTTATCCATATTGGCAAGCTGGTCGAGATAACTATGAGAAATAATATGGTTTTTATCGTCATTGGAAAGCACATGCTCCATTACATCTACACCCATCCCTGTGGATGTGTAATGCTTGTGGATACTGTATGTGTTTTCAATTACCATATCTCCCTGGATGTGTTTCCAGCGGTACAGTGCTCTACGAAAAAATGTTTCCATATTGCGGGCTACGTCATCTTGGCAGATGAGAGTCAGTTCATCGTTTACATTCATTTCATGCCATGGGATTTCATCCAACCAGACCATGGGGCGGCACTGTTTAAGGTCATTGATATCCCTACCACGTAAATATCGCTCCTTTTGTATAGGATGAGCGGCCAATTCAGCATATTTTTTTGCAAGCTCACGTAGTATGGATTTATCTTTTTGAGAACACATGCAAAATCCTCCTTATCTCATTGCATTAAATTGCTGGTAATCATATTCAAATACATCATACCAGCCAAGAGCGACTACCTCTTCGTACATTTCCAACCAAATACTAAAGAATTCGCTTTCACTCCGTGCAAATATCATCCGCCATGACGCATCAATTATTACAGGGCATATGGCATCACGCATTCTTGTAATATGTGATGGGTCTGGTGGGAGCTCAAAACTAGTGGTAGGTGTAATAATCACATTGTTATCCAATACAAAGTCTAGAGGTGTGTTACTATCAAAACGATGAGTCCATAATGCATCCAGCCGGCTTACCCCTCCATCGCCGAGTGATGGCCAAAGACGAGGATTAAATGGATTTCCGGTATGGGGATTAGTTTCCCTGCCATATCTATTTACAATCATTGTTATATTGCCCTGCCAGCCACCGTCGGCAAAAGTACCGCCCCCCCAAGCATCTGGCACTTCCACATTGGTAAAACTACCGGTATGCACACCCGCGGTAAAACCAAAGTCCATTAATACAGGCGTTCCGCCAATCATTTCCCAAGTAAGCCCCTCAGGTCCAGCCAAAATTGTTTGATGACCACTAGGCGAGGCCAGCCAATCTATAAAATCAACTATGCGTTCAGGTTCTTCAGCATTAGCTCCGATTCCTATCACTAAATCAGGGTGATTAGGTCCACTGGGGTTTATTCTATGCTCTTGATAAATGCGCTGATTTATGATCGGAATAAAATTATAGCCAATCCCCTGATTGGATCTACCGGGGGTATTAAATGGCTGTATCCCCATCCAAGACCACCAGGAAAATAAAACAGCCCCATGTTCAAATTTATTCCATAATTCATTCCAACTTTGATTGCGGGAGCCGGGATACAAAATACCCATTTGGTTTGCATCGAAATATAGCTTTAGCGTGCGAAAATATATCCCTCCCGTATCCACAAAGGACTCCAAGCGCGTATTTTCATAATCAATAAAAGAAGTTGATGAAAATCTGTTCATCCCGCCATACAATAGAGCAAACGCGGCTGCTGTATGCAAAATTGTATCATCTTCAGGACTAGAATACAGAGAAAAACCATAGGTACGCATACCGGTATCTGTATAAGGGACAGCTTGCTGCATACCATAAAGCACATCAAGCAAATTCTCCATTGTAAAGATATCAGGTGCTCCAACAGCCATATATACATCTTGCCGTAAAAATGCACCGTTGGTGGGGACTAGCCCTGAAATCCTGGGGCTTGTATCTGACTGCGTCGACACCTGCATAGGCAGAGCATAGACCCTATCCAGATAAGAAAGCTCTCTCGCCCGTGCAACTGCATCAGGGAAATGGGTATTGTAATTAGGCATATAACTGGCTACAAGGTCTGTTATATCCATAAGCAGACCTTCATGTATAGCCTGCCTGAGTCGATGTGTACCGATTATAACAAGGTCGCCAAGATCACCAGCGGCACTACGTTCTTGAAACAACGCTTCGATATCATTAGATCCAAGATAGTTTATTGACATATTAAAGTGATAATCAATGATTTGAGCAAACCAACCAGTACCTACACCAGTCTCGTTGCCAGCCATGTCATTGAATAAATCAATGGTGATATGCCCGTCCGTTCTATTTCCTATGCAACGGGTGACACCTAGAGCTATTGAGATAAGAGCCACGATTACGACTCCGAGAACGATCCATCTTGCGTGGTACTTCATGTAATTACCTCCGTGAGTTGATAGCTTATTTGCGTATTCGAGAATACCCATGTTGCAGGATTATGTCAATCTTGCATAAATCTTCCCACGGCGCATAAGATATTGTATCCATACAATAAAACAAGGAGGGAATGTATGCATTACCAAGACCTATACCGCGACATAGCCGAGCGCACCCGAGGAGATATCTACATAGGTGTAGTTGGCCCAGTAAGAACAGGCAAGTCAACATTTATCAAGCGTTTTATGGATTTACTCGTAATCCCCAACATCGACAACGCTTACAATAAGGAACGAGCCAAAGACGAGCTCCCCCAGAGCGCGGCAGGTCGTACTATTATGACCACAGAGCCTAAGTTCGTCCCCAACGAAGCTGTAGGTATCAAACTGGATGAACATCTGACATTCAATGTCCGTATGATTGACTGTGTTGGTTATCTCGTACCAGGGGCAACTGGACATTTGGATGGTGAATTACCTCGCATGGTTTCCACACCATGGGCTGAAGAAAAAATCCCATTCGCTGAAGCTGCAGAAATGGGGACACGTAAGGTCATCAATGACCATTCTACAATTGGTATCGTTGTGACAACCGATGGCAGCATCGCCGAGATCCCCCGCGAGGACTATATCGAAGCCGAAGAACGGGTTATTCGCGAGCTTAGACAAATCAACAAACCATTTGTTATTCTTTTAAACACAATGACTCCATTTTCACCGGAAGCTGAGCAACTACGTGAGCAGCTAGCAGATAAATATGGCGCGCCTGTAATGGCAGTAAATGCTGCACAGCTAAAAATCGAGGATATCCATGCTGTAATCGAAAAGGTATTATATGAATTCCCCGTACAGGAAATAAGGATCAATTATCCCAAGTGGATAGAAACCCTATCCATAGACCATTGGCTAAAACAGAGCTATATCGGTGTTGTAAAAGAGATGGTCAAAGGGATAGGCAAACTTAGGGAAATGCGACATAGCATTGGCATTTTAGACGAAAATGAACATGTAAAAAAGGCATTTTTGGAGCGCATTGCTCTAGGCGAAGGTACAGCATATATCGAAGTCACGGTTGAAGAACATCTCTTCTATCAAATATTGAGCGAAACCACTGGTATGGACATAGGTGGCGAATACCAGCTCATTGCCACAATTAAGGTACTGGCTGAGGCGAAGCGTGAGTTTGACAAACTAAAGTATGCTCTAGAAGAAGTCCGAAGAAAAGGTTATGGTATTGTAACCCCCGCCACAGACGAAATGAAATTGGAGCCACCAGTGTTAGTAAAACATGGCGCGAAATATGGAGTAAAAATCAAAGCAAGCGCGCCGAGCATCCACCTAATAAGGGCTGATATCGAAACAGAAATAAGCCCATTAGTCGGGAATGAAAAGCAAAGCGAAGATCTAATCACTTACATTAACCAAGAAATGAACGAAGACCCAGGTAGAATATGGGAGCTTAATATGTTTGGCAAATCCATGCATGAAATGGTGAGGGATGGTTTGCAAAACAAATTATTCCGTATGCCTGAAACTGCTCAAATGAAGTTCCAAGAAACTTTGCAAAAAATTATCAATGAAGGCTCGGGAGGGCTTATATGCATTATATTGTAGGCTATTTGTAATGCTACATGTGCAACAAGAATATTCCTAATCCTATAATCTTTGTCTTGAAACCAGATAATTGCCTCTTCTCGCATTCCGCGGTGGGAGGCTTTTTTTTGATGGGATGTCAATCATTAGCGTAGCCAAAGATGCTTTTATGCTATACTGCTGAGGCAAGAGAAACTGGAATGATTGGTGGAAACAAATGAGCAAACGAAAATGGGATTCATTTCGCTTTATTGATTTGTTCGCAGGTATTGGCGGTATTCGCCTAGGATTCGAAAGCGTTAGTGGAAAATGTGTATTTTCATCTGAATGGGACAAGCAAGCCATAACGACATATGAAGCCAACTTCAATGAAAAACCAACAGGTGATATCACGCAAATTAGTGCATGTGATATTCCCGATTTTGATATTTTACTAGCTGGTTTCCCATGCCAACCATTTAGCATAATTGGTGGTAAGGAAGGATTTAATCACAAAGCCCAAGGTAATCTATTTTTTGATATAGAGCGGATTCTTGCAGCAAAAAAGCCGTCAGCTTTTATGCTAGAAAATGTCCGCAATTTAACAGCTCATGACAATGGAAATACATTCAGAGTTATTACAAAACGTTTGAAAGCCTTGGGGTATAATGTTCATTAAATGTAGCAGGGTCAATCACACCTCATCCTTTTTCCTGCGCACTACGAGCAGGAGCTTCTGCTAATTACATCTTAGTCAACAACGAACGCCGCCCATCAGCCCGTGAGTTGTTGAGATTGCAAGGATTTCCTGATTCATTCAAAATTGTAGTTCCCTATAGCGGAATAAAAAAGCAAACGGGCAATAGTGTTGCTGTGCCTGTTATTAAAGCAGTTGCCGAAGCAATGATTGATACATTAGCTGCAAGAGTGTTTTTATGAATGGGAGAGTCCGTGAAATAATGAGGAGGACATCGCATGAGAAACATAATAATCGCAGGTACAGGAAGAGCTGGCAAATCAACATTAGCGAGGAAAATAAAAGAGGAACTAGGTCACTTTGTTATAAATCATGATA
>Ga0123355_10018745_pt1 | contig 10996 bp, 13 predicted proteins | sample TergutEmb28metaG_3_FD_89872 | JGI IMG/M metagenome (GOLD analysis project Ga0123355, IMG submission 89872) | Embiratermes neotenicus P1 segment gut microbial communities from Petit-Saut dam, French Guiana - Emb289 P1 | ecosystem: Host-associated > Arthropoda: Insects > Digestive system > Gut ...
AGGATACGTGGACCAGATAAGTTGTATAGGCTGTAATACAAGGCTTAATGAGTTAATTGAAGAAGGCATAATATCAATTGATTCTGATGGGAAGATAGTAATGGGCAATTTTGAAGTGTCTCATCAGTACCACGATGAAACTCTCTTATTTACTGGATGTGAGCAAGAATTGTATGAGTTTTTTACCCGCATTGCGAGTCCTTGGAGTTGCGATGACTATGCTGCAAATATGGTAAAATGGTACTTGAGTATTGTTAATAGGTGATCACCGTATATAAGCCTATTTGTGCTTAACATACAAATAAAATCATTATTTGTATGAATAGTTGTTTGTCACATAGTAGCCCTCAGCGTATACGCGTTGGGGGTTTTTCTATATTGCCAGATAATGTGATTCTTTTGAACTTCTCTAATTTTTATGAATATCTCTACCTGTTCAACAATCATAAGCACAAAAGTCTAGATGCAAAAATCTAGTTGCAAATATATATTTCTGATATGGTACACCCTATATTTAATTTGGGATTTCACCAGTAGCAATAAGCATGTTTCTTACCCGCCGCACGGTATCTTTTGCGAAAGCCCCATTACTCATTTTTGCAATTTCCGGGTTTGATAGTTCGTGATGCTTGAGTAGTAGTTCTTTGGCAAACTCACGCTTTTGCTCGCTACTAAGAATTGGTTTTTCTTTTTGTTCGGGTATATCACTTGATGTAGGGTACACCCTATTATCTATAATAGGTATTTTTAAGCATTCTTTATTTTCTACATAAGCAGCCATTAGACGAGTAAGTACACTAGACTGGCTTTCACCATTTGCAATGCAAGCATCTCTAAATGCATCTGCATCAGAAACTTTTAGTTTGTAAGAGCGTGCAATTATGCCCATCTTATCTTGATATTTTTTTACAGCCCTTGTGCTGGATTTAGCCATTACATATGCCCCTTTCAATAAGGTGTACCCTATATTAACATGAGGTGCGTATAATTGCAAGCGAGACGGTTAGCAAGCGTAATATTGCACTTAGATTCCCATTCCCCCCGCAAAAAGCCATGTCAAGGGTGTATTTTCCCTTGACATGGCTTTTAACCATTACGGCGAGTGTATGTGTGTTATTCGTTTGGGTGGTGTGTTGGCCGCGGCGATGAGGTTCGCTGGCGAAGTTTGTGGCCGCGACTAGCTAAACAAACTTGTATTGCAACCAGCCGCACCGGGGTGGGGCCAAAACCAAAAGGGCATGGGGGAGCCACTATTCGCAAAACTATGATCTTTTGCGAATAGTTGGGAATTACATAAAACTTAATGCCGAAACTGTCGGCCCAACTATTTGCAAAAGTACTGTTTTGCGAAAACCGCGTGGCGATATGCGACTCAATGCCGAGGCCTAAATCGCGTGGGTGGTAGTGGCTCCCCTATGCCCGCCCATTGCCTTGGGCTTCGGGGGAGGGGGTGCGGCCGCAAGCGAAGTGGTGAAGACTAATAAGTACATGCTATAATCAAACTGCAACCGTGGGCTGGCTTGGCTTCACTCCTTATTTTGCAACATGAGGAGGTGAGGCGATGTTTGACTTTTCTTTCAGTGAGTTATACTCATTTTTGCTTACTGCTTTAGGCATGATTCTGGCCTATTTCGGTGGTAGGCGAAAGAATAACGATGACAACGACACAAAAAAATAGCCGCCCAGGCAAGGTTCGGCTATTTCTTGTTTAATTTTTAACAATAAATAGTGAAGCCAAGCCTAACGGTTGTGCTTCATCAAGTGGCCAGTGTTTCCGCACTGGTCATTATTATTATACCCAATTTACGACGGATATCAACCATCGTGCTGTTGTCAATCACCAACAACTGCCGTTAAGTGTAGTCGTTGTGCTGCACTTGAAAATTTAATTTTATCAACTTCAAATTCAGCGAATTAAAATATGGTACACCTTATGTAAAATATAAGATGTATCATATTCTAGTTCAGTTTGGTAATAAATTTGTAGCCACAATGTAGTATGCTTGTAAGAACTAAACGTATACATTGTGTAATTTATTTGGTATACTTCTACACGTACACTAGCAGAGTTGTCACGGCTCGAAATCGGATCCCTTTGTCTAGTGTTGTTCATGTAGCGAGTTGCTCGTGTATAGGTGTATGCGCGTTCAACTCGCTATTCATTTTCCCTGATCATTACGTCTCTGTATTAGATGCCAAAGATATTTTACGACATAATACAGCAAATCTCTCAGCAATTCTACCATTACTGAATTTAAAATATCACCAACTGTTATTACTTCCTCGATACACTCACCATTTATAAGTGAGAGTATTATTGATACTAGCAGCACTAAGATTCTTCTCATGGCCAAATCCCTCCATTTTATTGGGGGGTACCGTCGAGTATAGATATGTTGCTGTGTACGTGTGATGTAAAAAATTGGAAATTCATACGTCACAATGTACGAAATAAAAATTGGAAATGTATGGAAATATTGCAAATTGAAAAAATATGTCAAATATCATCGTTTTAATGTGCAACTTTTTTACAGCGACAACTATCAAAATCTAGATACTTCAAAATACTTCTTTTACTTCTTTACTTCTAAGATTTTAACCTAGTGTTTATGCGGTCTATTGGGTTGTGAATGTGACCTTTATACCGCGTAATGTGACCTTTATACCGTACTTGTGTGACTTTTATACCGCGTTTGTGTGACCTTTATACCGTGTTTTTATATATATGCCCTAATATGTGCTTTAGCCACTTTACATAGTCATATTTGTGATATATACTAAATTCCAAATAGAGGAAGGGGATTTGTATGCCAATATCAAAAAAACAATTACCAATAAAAAACCCACGAGACGAACTCGTGGCACAGGGTAATGATTTAATTCGCCATGCGCGCTTTCAGCTAACAACATTAGAGCAGAACATAATTTATTTTGTTATGAGTAAGGTAAAGCCTACTGATAAAGATTTTATGCGGCAATCTTTTACCATTACAGAATTTTGTGAGGTATGTGGCATACAAACAGGTAACCGGGGTGGGGCAAATTACCGTGTCATAAAAGCAGCAGTAAAATCAGTTTCGGATAAGTCAGCGTGGGTAGAATATCCAGACGGGGCTGAGGAACTTGTTCGCTGGTTTGATACGTACAGAATTGACCATAAATCTGGAACTATGACCGCAACACTAAGCCAAAGTATAAAACCTTATTTGATAGGGTTGATAGAGAGGGCAAAGGCCGGGGGAGAGGGATATACACAGGCTCACCTTTATACATATCTCGCCATGCGTTCACAGTACAGTAAGCGTCTTTATGAAATACTTAAAAGTTATCTGTACTCTAGTGGTGGTCGTGAAAAAATATATAGGCTTACTTTCTTAGAGTACGAATTGGAAGAATTACAGATACTATTAAACGCTAATAACTACACAAGGTATCCTGATTTCAGACGTAAAGTGCTTGAGCTTGCCGTAGAAGAAATTAACGAAGTTACGGACATTATCGTATCTTATTCCATTGTGAAGACTGGACGAAAAATTACAGGAATAAATTTTAGCTTTCAGCACAAAAAAGACCTGGACCGAATGGGAGCAGAAGTATTAGCCAAAAAGGTGCTTGATTCACCAAAACGTTCACCAAAGAAAAACTAAATATAACTGATGACTTGGTTTGTAATATTTCAAAGACCCCGGCGTGTGTACGCCGGGGTTTAGTCAAACTGGTGACTATTATTTTCCTATCAAATATGCTTATATTAATATGGTGTACCCTATATTAATATAGAGTACAGATCTTTTCACCAGCCACCAGCCGCACCGGGGTGGGGCCAAAACCAAAAGGGCATGGGGGAGCCACTATTCGCAAAACTATGATCTTTTGCGAATAGTTGGGAATTACATAAAACTTAATGCCGAAACTGTCGGCCCACCTATTTGCAAAAGTACTGTTTTGCGAAAACCGCGTGGCGATGCATATCCCAATTACAAGATATAAATCGTGCGAGTGGTAGTTGCACCCCTATGCCCGCCCATTGCCTTGGGCTTCGGGGGAGGGGGTGCGGCCGGCAAGCGAAGTGGGGGAGGTGTGCCTTTATACGTGACCGTTTTTTATTAATTTTTTTCGCTATTTAAGTACTTAAAACTATTTAATTATTTAAAAGAGCTATGAAGCCAGTGTTTATGCGTATTAAAATCGACAAATACGCCTTTTATTACGGTAAATACGCCCTTTATTACGGTTATCTACGCCTTTTATTACGGTAAATACGCCTTCTATTACGGTAACTAGATATTTAAGCCTTTTTTGACATTAGGCGTAATTTGTATATATAATACTATTAATTCACATGAAAAAGGGTAGATAGCCATGAAAGAGAAAGAGCGTAGTTACATGGTAGTCAAAAGGAATGACCTGATTCAAAAATCACGTCATCAGTTGTCATTGCAAGAGCAAAAAATCATTCTTTACATGATTAGTAAAATACAACCTGGTGACAAAAAATTTACTCGGCAAATATTTTCTATTGCAGAGTTTTGTCAGATTTGTGGGCTTGATAGTGATAATGGAGGAAACTATGCATACATAAAAAAAGCCCTTCAATCACTACGTGACCGAAGCGTTTGGGTAACCCTTGAAGATGGCTCTGAGACAACATTAGCATGGGTTAACAAAGTGACCATAAACAAACGAAGTGGCTTAATACGCTTAGTACTAGATGAGGACATGAAACCATTTCTTTTGGATTTAAAGGAAAGTTTCACCCAATATGAACTGTTAAATACTTTAGCAATGCGTTCCCAGTATAGTGTCAGGCTTTATGAGTTGCTTAAAAGTTATCAATATAGGCAATCAATAGTTTTTGATATTGACGAATTAAGACGTCTATTATTTGCAGAAAGGTGGAAACGTGGCAACGACTTAAAACGTAAAGTACTTGATATTGCTATGCGCGAGATAAATAGCTTAACGGACATATCAGTAACATATGAACTAATAAAATCCGGGAGGCAATTTGCTAAAGTATCATTCACAATTAATCGCAAATCTGCGTTTGAAAGATTTGAAGCAGGGCAAAGAATAAGTCATGCTTTAGATAGTAACTTGTGAGTTAAAAGTTCTTGCATATCAATATGCCATACTTGGCAGATATATAGGATAAAAAACACCGCCGTAAAAACGACGGTGCTAATATCAAAACAATGAGAATAAGGTGGGGCGACCTGTTCCCACATCTCCTACCTTGGACTCTGGCCTAGAGTTTGTATCCAAGTGGCGACGGCTGCCCGTTCCGTCCTCGTTTATTCTCTACGCATTAATCTATCAGAATATATGATAAAAAGCGAACTATAATCCAAACGAGTTATTATAATATAACTAAAAGACACCGCAGTTTGGCGGTGTCTCGTTGTCACTACATGATTATAAAAATCTAGGTGGGGTGACATTCCCACATCTCCTAACCTTGCGAACCGCCATGATTTTGGAATCCATAGCAGTGGGTACTTCTCGCAAAGGGCGACGGCGGCCCGTTCCGTCCTCTGAGATTTTTATGATTAAAGTGTTCACTTACACTGATAATTATATTCTCGCAAGCATACATGGTCAATACTTTATCATATTTCCACTCTCAATAAATTTCTCAAGTTTGTCTAATTCTCTGGCATAAATCGTTCGGGCATAGAAGTTACCACTATCCGAAACACGCACAGCAACTTTGACAAAATTTCCATCAATCTCAAATATTTTTACATACTCAATTGAATCATCTTTTGGATTTATCCCAACATAATCGGGGGTTTCTATAATGGCGGGGATGTACTTGCGATATGCCTTATAGTCCTGTGCGTGATTTTTTTGCATATGCACGATATTGGATTTACCCGTGAAAATTGGAGTGCCTGCTTCAATGTCCAAATCAAGTAAATCTATGACACGTTGATTTATTTCACCGACTTTTCTGGTCATACGTTACCCCGTCTATGCGTAGATTTTCTTCTGTTAGGGCAAACACCAACTCAGCTCGGTCGTACCCTTTTTCTTTATTAAAAAAACCTGGTATGTTGCCGTATCTAGGTCTATTTTTATTGCTCGCCAATAATACGCTTTAAATATGCAAATTGATGCTTAATTTCGCCACGACTATCTTTTTCTTTCATGTAATTGTACTTAGTCATAAAGTGGTGATAGAGTTTCACATCATCACCATTCAAAATATGCGGCAAGTCACGTGCCACAATATCATATAGAATTGTAATTTGTTCAATGGTAAACTGACCGTTAACCGCATCACGCATGAATATTAGCCTTTCTTCTCGCTTGGTTATAAGACCAGAACCCAGCAACTCTGCGGTATCATCTGAATCTATATCGTTAAGGTCAAGTTGAGTATTGATATCAATGATGTTATCAGAATTCAACTCAACAAATTTTCGAAGGGTAAGAGGGTCTTGATGGTTCTTGTTTTTCTTGATGTTGAATTTTAATTCTATAATTTTACCCTTCGCACCTCTTGTATGAGGCTCGTAAGTAAATGAAATATCTGTGTTTTCCGATACTGCATTTTTACAAGGCTCAAGTACATCACGTTTAAAGTATTTAAATTGCGGATATTCTAATTCCTCAATTCCAAGCCAATTACGCAGGTCGGTAAGAGAAACAATCCTATATCCAATCCTTTCGTACTGCTTTAGAATTTCATACATCCGTAGTTGATTAGGCCCTCTTAGATGTAATGCATTCCACAATTCATATTTGAAATAGTGACTCTTAAAACCAAATAGTAATGGTAATGCCTCATCATTAGCATTTATTTTAATATACCATTCGCCATGTTCGTCAGCACTCAGTTCAAACACGCTAAATAGTGTAAATCCCTTGAAACCACCGTGTTCAGTGGGTGTGAAAATTACTTTCCTAAGAAGGCTTTCAGCTATTTTTTTAAAATACGGAACGTTCTTTTGTTCTAAGTCCATAATGGCCTGAAACTCTGCAACTGAAAAACGAACATGTCTAGTACTGACATCATTAGGATTAATCTTACTCAGATACACACTAAATAGGCGTAATTCCTGTAATGACATGTTGTTAGCACGCATCTCATTCAGCACATTTAATTTTGTGACAGGAAAATCTTTTCGTAGCGTAGTCAATTAATACCTACCTCCCAGATGTTCTTTTCATCAGCTGATCTAGCCTGCCAATATTATTAAGATATAGATATATTTCAGAATTGCCTCTTTTTACGATAACTTCACCGCCATATTCTTTGGCTAATAAGTCCCAACCAACTTGCTTTATTACCTCAGTTGGGCTAGTTCCCGACAGCAATCCACGATATGTTAGCCCGTCAGAGTTGACATTGTAATGCTCATAGAAAAATTCCAAATTATTCACCCCCTGCTCTGCCAAATAATGTAACATATAAGTTTGGTGATTGCAAGCCCTATAGAACCTCACCTCTAAGATTAAACATCCTCACCTCTAAGATTAAACATCCTCACCTCTAAGATTAAACATCCTCACCTCTAAGATTAAACATCCTCACCTCTAAGATTAAACATCCTCACCTCTAAACTCCACAACCCGCATAAATACAGGGCTTTTTGAAACCGAAAACAGGTTTTAAAAAAAAGATCTTAAATAGTTCTTTTAAAACAAGCAAGCAAACAACGCGTGCGTACGCGCGCGCGCGCGACCTTTTTAGCTATAAAAAATAAAAATCAAACTTCATCCACAACCAGCTTATGAAAAAAAGAACACCGGCGTATACACGCCGGTGTAAATTACGGTGACGGATGAATCAGATTATCCATCCGTCATAAGTGCGATGTATTTGTAAAGCGTAGGCCGTGATATTTCACATAGCCTGGCATACTCTGTTTTAGACAATTCACCGGATTGATATAGCTTAAATTTATCTATAACTTTTTTGGGAATATCCTTGGCGGCTAGTTTTGGGCGGCCTAGACGAACTCCCTTAGCCTTGGCATGAGCCAGGCCACTATAAATTCGTTCAATGGTCATCTTTCGTTCAAGTTCTGCAAACACACCCATGATTTGCAGCATAGCCTCTGTCATTGGGTTTATGCTGCCAGTGCAGTCTATTACCAAAGTGCCTATTATTAGCTTTATCTTACGTTCTTTAGCCAGCTCAATGATATCGCATAGCTGCCGTAGTGAACGGGTAAGCCTGGACACTTCCAAGGTGATGAGCGTATCCCCTGCAGCTATATGCGAAAGCACTTTGTTTAACTCTGGCCGGTTTATTTTCGTGCCGGATTCGTACTCCAAATATATTTCTTCAGCACCCATGTTGCGAAGCTCTCGCCGTTGACGTTCCACGTCCTGTTTTGTGTCGTTGGTGCTACATCTTGCGTAGCCATATATTTTTGCCATGATGTGTATCTCTTTCCTGAATGCCTCTAAAATCGACGTAGAGGGGTCTAATTTTGCTTTTAGGGGCCTGTCTGGTAATTCTCCCCACATTCGAAAAAGAAAGCCCTGTAAACGCATTAAAAGCCCCTTACGGAGATTATACCGTAAAGGGCTAAAATTTTACTTAGATTTTGACAACGATTTCAGGTGATTTGGTTTACAATCTGTGGTGATATTTAATTGCTAAATTCTTTTGAACTTCTCCAATTTTTATGGATATCTGCCTGGTCAAGGTATGTTTGACGGTTAATTTCACGGTTATCAGTACCAGGGGCTGTGGTTTTATAGGCGGTGTAAGCTTGACGTTTGCTGATAGCAGCAAGCTTTGCAGATAATTCATTCGTTAGAGTCTGACATAAAAAACGGGTTTCTGGTTCAAGATTATGATTTTGTAATTCGTCTAACAGGGTTTTCACCCCATCTAAAAATTCACGTGTCACTTGTACTTTTGTAGACATAAAATAATTCCTTTTTTATATGGTACACCTTATGTTTTATATCCTTATACTGTTATAGGGTATACCCTATATTTTTTGCGGGACACCATTTGTCATTATGGCTTATTGGAATCAAGAACATTGTCTGCTTGCATTAACGCAGAAAGACGGTCAATAGAATTCTTTAATTTTATAGTGAATGACACATGTGTAGTTATCCGTCCAGTTTTAATTGGAGAAAAATCCATATCCATGTCTGAAATAATATTTATTTCTTTTTTGGCACGCTCAAGTACATTTACACGAAAATCTTTAAATCTTCCGTATGTCTCTGCATTAAGTAATTTCTTCAGTTCCATGAGTTCAAATTCTATAAAAATATAGCGTTTAGTATTTTCTAATTTACTATGAATGTGGCTTCTCAAAAGTTCATAAAGTCTTTTGCTGTATACTGACCTTAATGCAAGGTAGTTCCTTAATTCTGCTTGGGTAAAGTGTTCTGTAAGGTTAAGTAAGTAAGGCTTTATGGTTTGGCTAAGTGTTGCTGTCACCATTCCTTCACCGTCTATTATTTCACAGTCATCAATCCAACGGACGAGTCGGTGTCTGCCCTTCTCTACCTCAATCCATGCACTTTTATCAGCAAGAGATTTCAAGGCACTTTTTACATCTCGGTAGTTTTCTCCACTTCTTTCGTTATCGCCACAAATCCGGCAAAACTCTTTTACTGTAAAGTTAACGGTCATAAATTCTTTGTCGCTTTTTTTTATTTTGCTGATTAAAAAATATGCAATATTAGCTTCTCTTGCCGTCAACTTATCTGTTCGTGGGTGTCGAATAAAGTCATTCGCTTGAACGACCAAGTAAGAACGTGGGTCAGTATCATTTTGCATACGAAAACACCTTTCAAAGTAGCATTTTGCTGCATTTTAATGGTAAATGGGAGGCATGTCAATATTATTCCTTTTTAATCTGCTAATATCCGTTTTGAAGATTTTCGCGCACTAAAACTCCCCTTTCGCGCACTAAAACTCCCCTTTCGCGCACTAAAACTCCCCTTTCGCGCACTAAAACTCCCTTTTGAACCTTCCAAACCTGCATAAACACTAGCTTTTTTTTCTCCTAAATAATAAAAGAATTAAAATACTAAAATAGCAAAAAAAAATATCCTAGTGTAAACACATTGAGTTAAAGACATTAAAAAACAAAATTAAGAGTGATAACAAAAACAAGTGATTGGGTTTACGCTAAATGTTGACTTAATATATATAAGTTGTTTGTAATTTTTGTCACATTTTGACTTGACAAGATATTTAGGTAAATGTTACCATGGGGGCAAATAGATGCTGCATTTGTATATGCAGCCGGTCAGATGTTTTTCTAAAGAGAGGGCGGATTTTACATGAAAAGAAGATTACAGCTTTATTCTTGGTGTTAGTGCTGACACTTTCTACAACTGTATTTGTTTTTGCAGGTGACAGGCCAGTAAACAACGAATACAATAACAATGCGGAGTTTCATTCCGGATGTTGTAATGAATTGATATGGTCCCCTGTTTTCCCTGGAGCTATTGATGAAATAGTGATAGTGGAGGTATTTTATATAACAGAGCAAGATAATACTTTAGAAGATACGTACATTCAACCCTTCACCAATCCAATTTTATGTGGCATTTTGGGATGGCATTCATGGAACACAAGCATTAACCAAGGAAGAACGGTAACTTGTAGTCTTGGTACATTAGGAAACCATAGTCAATGTGGATGGATATATGAATGGTTAAGGATTTGCTCAAGACCTAATTGTAACCGTGCTGAAAGATACCATACATTTAGACGTGGAGTAATGTGCTTTGGAGTTTAATGTGTTTTGTAAAACTGCTTTATGCAGCTCTAAAATAATGTGTTAGAAGAATGGTGACAACTTATGAATAAGAAAATTATCTTAATAGTTATAATTTTTCTTACATCCATTGGTACTATCATATGGGCATATGCACCAGTTCAAGGATACGTGGACCAGATAAGTTGTATAGGCTGTAATACAAGGCTTAATGAGTTAATTGAAGAAGGCATAATATCAATTGATTCTGATGGGAAGATAGTAATGGGCAATTTTGAAGTGTCTCA